>Ga0302285_10002445_pt1 | contig 10363 bp, 1 predicted proteins | sample III_Fen_E2_2_FD_200455 | JGI IMG/M metagenome (GOLD analysis project Ga0302285, IMG submission 200455) | Peat permafrost microbial communities from Stordalen Mire near Abisko, Sweden - III_Fen_E2_2 | ecosystem: Environmental > Terrestrial > Soil > Wetlands > Permafrost | place: Sweden: Abisko...
CGCGTGCTCTACCGCTCCCCCAACCCCAACCCCAACCCCAACCCCAACCCCAACCCCAACCCCAACCCCAACCCCACTCCAATCTCAGAAAACAAACTCAGACATTTACTGCAACATTCCTTAAATTTTGTTTCAGTAGATCCGCTTTTCTTTAGCTTAATTATTTTAATTTGCTATAGAAACATTGTTGCAGACACCTCTCTCAAAAAATAATTTGATTTAAGCAAGTTCGATTTACATTCTTTCTTACCCCAGATCCAAGGTTAATTCAAGCCTCAAATCGTAGGAGAAATATTGAAAAGGAAATGTTAACTGACCAGATTATTTCAATGCTCGAAGGTTGATTTTATAATCAAAATAATATTTAAATTGTAGTAAAAAAATTTACATAATAAACTCAATAATATTTGTTTGAAGAATATCAGCTTTAAAAATAAGAAATTTTAAACTACTAAAAAATCCCTTCTTGAACTGGAAAAAAGTTAAACAGCTTATGATACTTAAGGATATTTAGCTTAGATAAATATGAGTTCAGGAAAATTCATTACTTTCAGAGTTTTTTCTTTAAACAACAGAAGGAAAATGAAAAGATAAATACACATAGAAAAAAAGAAAGAGATAGAACAAGGTAATGAATTGAAATTAAGAAACATAATAGACTCTTGAATTATTCTAAGAAAGGGGAATGGCAACCCTTGGAGATCAAACAAAGCTCTTTCGTTCAATCTTCCGCTTATTATTATTCTTTTTGGCTGGAATATCTTGACTTGCAAAATAGTCCTTAAGATAATCTGCATTAATATTACAGTAATCTATTGCTCTTTTGAGGCTGAACCTGTTGAGTTTAAGGATATTAAAAATTTCCCAGGGTTATCGCTTTTTGAAATGTTTGGATATGTAGTCTTCTAACTTTTAATCTGAAAAATATGTAATTAGAAAAAAGTAGATAATCAAATCTAATCAACAATCTAAACTATACTAAGCTATTTACATTCTTTAGATGATTTATAAGCAAGAATCGAACTGATGTCTTTCAGGACCCAAGTCTTTTTAACTAGTAATACAAATTGAGCTATCATGAATTTTGAAATTATTAATTTTACAGAAGATAAATTGCTTTTTTTATGAAAATTATGAATATTAATTAATTTTGCATATTTATTTCTTTTTCTTTGATTGTTACCTTCTTCTACAGGTTTAATCTCGGGAATGACAGCCTAAGCACGGCTAGAAATAAAGAGATGATTTAGATTGACATACTTTTCTTTGAGTAACTTCTATAATTAGAAATCCTCTTTTCTTGCTTGAAGCTCAGAAGATGTAACTTCAGTAAGTTTTACTATTCTGATAATTCAAGAAGCAAGAATGAATTCAGAGGGTTATTATTAGTTAGAATTTTGAGAAAGGTTTTTAAGTTAAACTTACATTTTATCTATTTTGGACTTTTTTTCATTAGCAAGAGGAGTTGCTACTGTCTCAGATTGAGTTTCTTTTCCTCTCCTACTAAGTCCCTATGAAAGAAAAAATGAGACTAAGTCAGATTCTTGTTACCATCTTCCTTGAAAGAGCAAATGAATTTAGCTTCATCATTTTATAGATAATGAATGAAAAATGAAAATAGGAAAAAGTAAATAAAAAATTGATGTTGTTTTTATGTGGCTTTAAGTCCACATAAAGCAGAAAAATAACATCCATCTCAGCTGTGAGTTTCTGTGTATTTATTCTGGAGGTGTACGTGTTCGGGGATTTGAGTAATTTTCAGTATATCCAAAAGAGAAAATTTAATTAATAAAAAACAACCCAAAAGAATAAAATCATATTTTAAGTTAATTTCTAAGAGACACACTTACATTTTTTTCTTAAGACTACACCTTTGGAAGTGCAGCTAGCTCAGCTCGCTATGCACGAGGCACTCTTCTGTAGCTCTTTGCTTCCTTGAAAAAGCTTATCGTTTCACCATTACTTCCTTAGTTCTACTGCTACGATTGAAAATACTACTAGTGCAGTTTATGAGGAATTTACTGCATTTCAATTATTTCCATTTCCTATTCCTAATCGCTTCTACGATTCTTCCTGCGCCTTGAAGCCCCACCCACATACGCGTGCTCATAAAGCTCATCTCGCCTCTTGTGTTCATCCCAATCAAGTAAGACTTTTTCTTACCTCAATCTTTAGATTTCATTTTTCTTCCTCTGATAGTAAGTTAAATTATCATTTTCCCCTTTCTTAGATTTATCATTACTAAGGCCATTTTACTTAGTCATATGGTCTTCGATTTCTACCGCGTTTCCATTAAATTTAATTATATTTTTATCTTAACTTTTTTAACCATCTTAATTCATATTATATTTCTCCAAGCCAATACAAGAAGAACCATCAATCTAATCTAACAGATTCTTAGGCGATGAACATGAGTTCTCCTCAGAATCAAGATCATCGAGTTCAGTAAAATTAATTATCCCATTGTTGCGGAGATTGAAGGCTCCTTCTTTAAAGTTCCCTAGTATATAACTTAAGTCGTTGGTGTTGAGAAATGCACCTAATTATGTATCACTAATGCAATCCCAGTTATTAAGTTAGACATCATCGTCATTAGACTATTCAAAGTTAGTAATGGATTTGTTTGTGCATATAACAGTATCTTAAGATGATTATTTGATGTCAATCATGTTTTATTTAGCCTTTGTTTAGCTTTGTTCCGCTTTTTAATCAATTTAATTAATTATAATATTTTTGAAAAGTGTATTTTTTTTTGCCTTTTGATTTGAAAATAAATATGAAACAAAACAAAACAACTTTAGCACTATTTAATTATCTTTTTCCATTGGGAAATAAATATGTACCTTCTTTCCAATTAGTAAGCCTTTTATTGAAATAACTTTAAAATTACTTTAAGTTCTCCCTCTACAGCTCAGGGTGTTTGCGCTCATCCCATTCTAATCATGAGCCCATTTAACTATGGTTCTTGGCTAAACAAAGAAAAAAAAATGAATTCTGAATTCAAATATTTCAGAATTCTTTAGCTTAATTTAGCAATTAAAAAATAATTCTAATGAAAATAAATACTTGAATTAGCGGCTTCATCAGAATTAATCAGGAGTAGCTATCTAGTTCGGTTGTGAATCTTGAATTTCGCTAGGTAAGTAAATTATTCCAGATTTTAGATTTGTTTTCTATCTTGAGAAAAAAGATCAAAGGAAGAAACTAATTCAAATCGCTCCAACAACCTAATGAATTAACTCCCTCCTTCCTCTCCTCAAGTTCACCAGTTCTTTCTTGATTTTAATTGATTTTATGGATGAAACTTTAGAAAAACAGATCACAACCACTTTGCAAAAATTAATAATAAAATGAGGTAAATTTTTGATATCATTCTGTGAAATCTTCTGATGTGAAAAAAATACAAGGGATTATTATGATATTTTTGTTTAAATGAACATCAAAATTAAACCTAATTTTGCAAATTCTTATTAATTCCTTGATTGTAACTTATGAAAAAAGAAAAAGCGAATTGGGGGATAAATAATTAAAAACTAATCTATCTCTTGAAATAGCTAACTATTGCAATATAAAATTTTCTTTAGGAGATATCAAAGGAGTCAATGAGACTATTCTCAGATACATGAAAAATAATAATTTTAATACACCCAGCAGAAATTATCAATAAAACAAGAGATAATATCTCTTGAAGCTGCAAGAATTCTCTGAAAAATAATAAAAATCATCAATTGAATAACTGAATATAAAAAAATAGGTAGCTTGTGGCAAACCAAAAAAAAGAAGGATAATTTATGTATTTAGCCCTTGGTCAAGCTATTCTTCTGATTTGGTTCGCTGTCTGCTGTCTGGAAAAGATTCCTCATTATTTCTACATTGTCATTGAATTATTATTTCGAGGAGTTCCTGCTATCTTTTCCCATTTTTGATAAAGTTTCTTGTAGGTTGGATTTTGCTGAATTTCAAAAAAATAGAAAACAAAAAATCAAGGAACTGCAGTTTTTAAATTAGAACTTGTAAAAAATCAGTACAAATTAACTCGACTATTTCTAAAACTTTCACAAAAATGCTTACTCTAATGTCATAGGAAAAGATTCCGATCATCCTTGATGGCATTTCACCACCCCCTTGCTATTTTAGAGTTTTCTCGCAGTCTTCCTTTCTTTGTGAAAGATACCGGAGATACTTTTCTGATTGTTTTCCTTTGCCTTGTTCGCCTCCTTCTATTATTTCGTACTGTTTTATCAATTGAACTTCATCATTTAGTTGAGTTGTACCCAAGACTGTTCATTAAAGGCAAAAAGTGAGAAATGTTACAACAGTAATAGATTTTAGCAATGAAAATGTGTTACAGTTGTAGTATGGCTCCTAAAGTAAATTAGTTTGCGCAGTATTGCCAGCTAAATACTTTTTAGCTCCTGTTTTTTCTAGGCAGAGTTAGAGGACCCATTTGAGGGGTTTCAAGAGGAAGAAACGGAGAAGGAAGAGCACTAACAGAACAGCTAAAATAATAGCATGTGCATAGTTCTACTGTCTTGTAAGGACACGCTCAATGAATTTCTAAACTACAGCATTTGAACTTGAGAGATTGAACATCGGATCATCGATGTATGATATTTCAAAGAAAATATCGGTATTTCCATAGATATAAATCGAGAAGATCGTGTGGAGAAATGGTACTAAGTAAAGTATGTTTCTAACCATTTTCTGCATGCTTTCATTGTAATTGAGAGGCTTTTTGCAAACGCGGAAGACTATAAAGAAAAAATAAAAAAAAAGTGAGCAAGAAAGTTAACAGGAAATCAAAAGAGATTTTTCATTAATTTTTTACTGTTTAATTTGTCAACCCAGTAGAGTACCAAGAGATGAAGGAAGGATGTAAAATACAGAATGGGAATACCTCCAGAGTACAGCATTCCAATGAAGCAAATACCTAAAATTTACGAGTATCTAAAGGAGATCAAAAACTCAGGCCCAGTGTAGTAGTCCACCCATTCTGTGAGGGTTTATTTTTTGGTTTTTGTCTTATCCTTACTGCATCCTCTGTCTCTGCATCTAGAACATCTTCTAAGAAGCATAAATAGCCCTGCAATAAGCGGTGTTGATGCTACGTTGATTAATAGCGTCAAGATAATAACTGTGCCGACGTTCTTAAACCATTAAGGAGATAGATCTGTGTAACTACCTCCAAACAAGAATGATAACCCGGATGTGTTCACATCGAAATTTATGTTTGTCAACAGCAGAATCAGACCCTATTGTAAATTAAGAAACAAATAACTTAAGAGAATATCTTCTGAAGATTTCAGCAAATATTTCATACGGTATTGATGAACTAAGCGACGAAATTCTTAAGTATTCTCGACTTCAACTCGTGATCGAAAAGTTTGTATTTCTCGAATTAGCTTAGCACAATAAAGATAAACTGCATGATCATGTTGATAATGATAATGCAGATAACGGCTGCGTAGGGCAGGAACTGTGCAAGGGTGTAGTCCTCAAGCCAATCGTTGCAGATAGACTAATAGGGTTATGGAAGGGAGCTTGAGAAAATTTCATCGACGAATTTTTTGCAGTAGCATTAGATATATCCTACTTTTACGTCTGAAGATGGTAGGTTGCTTTCTGTAATGACATTCGCCATACCAGCAGCTCCAGTAATATTATCGAAAATTGGTAAGGAACAATCAACAGAAGGATATTTTTTCTAGATGTCCTGCTTTTTATTTCGGATCCAGACGATCAGGACGTAGGCTATTTTTAGAATAAACCAAGAATAAAAAACAAATAATTGTAACTGGAATGCTCAAAAATGTTCTATTGTGTGTCTTACATCCAGCGAGGATAAGGACTGTAATGGCAATACTGATGATTCTTCTGAAAAACAGGAATTTGGAATCATTATTCTCCCAGAGGATACTATCCGGATTCGGTGCAGAATCAATAGATAGAATTTTCTTTTTGAATACTTTTTCTTGAGGTTTGCAACAATCGCAGCATCCGCAAACGACTCCAAGACATTTTTCAAATGAAGTAGAAGAGAGCTTGTCTTCAACAAAATTTCTTGATTTGATATTTGCAAATGTCACCCAAGCATACTTGATCTAAAAAATTGAAAAGAAAGAGAGAAATTTAGCGCTTTTTGACGTTAGGATAACAAAGGAATTAAAGGGAGAATAATCAATAATGAAAATTCAGAATTACTGATGAGTCTGCTTCGATTTTTTCAATGGATACCATTGCTTATCCGATTTTAACATAGGCATTTTCAATCTCTTGGAGATCTTTCTAAGCAGATTTTTAAAGTTTTGCATCTTCTAAGGAGTCAGCAACTTTTCGGAGCTCCTCAATTGTGACTAATGAGTAATTTGTAATTTTTTTCTTCTCTGGATCGTATTTTAGCAAGAACTTGTAGATTTTGGTATAATTCTACTTCTTAATGAGACCTTTTTATCGTTATTGCTAAATTTCCTTTTACGATTCTGAGATTTTCACGTCTACAACTTTTAGTTCTGAACCAGAAAATCTCTCTCGTTTGGCTACCTATTGAGCTGCCTGTTAAGTAAAATGAATATTTATTTTGGATAAATTAGGTGATTGCAAAAACTGTACTTTTTCGATGTGTTCGTGAAGATCACCCATAAGTTCTTCCTCAGAATTTATTTTGCTAGGAAGATTTGTAACTTAGACTGTAAAATGAGCTGGAGTTCTCCTCTGCAGAAGGATATAATCAATACTCTTATTATCAGCTCGGCCTTGACTAAAAATAAACAAATAAAATAGATGAATAGAATCACAGAAACCATACATTTTTTAAATCAGCTATTTTATGGCAATTCTTACAGAAAAATCATGAGAAAGAACCAAAGGACAATGAAAGCATCAATCCCTGAGACGATGTAAGCTACATATTTCTTCTTAAATTCATAGCTACCAAAAGTGTATGAGGTTCCTTTGTTTTAACAAAACATAATTTATTAATAAGTAAGCCATATCTTATATTTCGTTTTTTATATGTTATTTATGTATTCTTTATACCTTAGCAATAAGCTGTCACATAGAACTATCTGTTAGCTGTATCAATCGTTGGTTTAAATAGTAATAGCACGTCTGCTTTAGTAAAAACGCAAGAAGCTTCCCCTTCACAGGCTGAGACTTTGGATAGCGTTGATTTTTAAGCATTCTCATCTTTCTTTGGAGTTGTAGAATCCAAGTAACTACAGTCTTATTCTTTGTAGTCCAAACTGTTGCTAGATGAAACTGAAAATTTTAGAAAAAAAAATATGTTTAATACAAATAACTTAGTTATCTTATGCTATTCTCATCTTATTTGTTCAAAATTTTACTATATCCCCAAGCAAGTGAAGATGCCATTGCTAGTGTTCCTGAGTAGCATTTAAGTTCATACGACAAGTCAGTGGAGCTAAATGAGTCCTTGAAGCATTATCTTGCATCTAAAAAGAGAACATAAATCAACATTAACTCTTGAAAAAGAAAAGTAATTCTAAAAAAAAAATCTAATTCACCTTATCCAATATTTCCGACAGTCGTGATCTAAAGAAGATCTTGAAAGGTGCTCAAGGTTTGTGAATTATCTTTGGAAGCGTAGACTGAGAAGAACAATATTGGGAGAGAAATGATTGTGAAAAAGAGGTAGTTCCAAATTAGATGTCTCAGTTGTTTGAAATAAAGAGTCACACCAACTCCCAACTCATCAACTGCAGTTTTTTCAGAAGTCCAGCAGCAGCAATGACCAGACATACTTGTTCTGCATGCCACATCAGCACAAGTGTAGCTCACGAGTTAGCTTGTTTCAGTTCTCTGTTGAATTTAAGATTACCAAAAATAATAATAAATAAATAGATCAAAGTAGATCCCTTCAAAAGTATTTTTTAGTTTGTTAACCTTCCTCATATGGAGATCATCGATTTTCTTCTTGAAGGCTGAATAGCTAAGTTCTTGCTTCTGCAGATATGTCTTAATATCATATTCATTTTCCTTTTTTTAAAATTTACAATTAAGAATTTTTGTTATTTGTTGTATTCAAATTGATTTTTCTTAATTAGAGAATCAAAGTAAGTAATCTAATCAATTGAGATTATTACATTATCGACTTTCGACAACATTGAAGGATTTCTGAAGTTCAAATAAACAAAATTAGTTAGGCCAAGTTAAATAGATTATTCTTTTTTTCTAACAAAAAGTTAGCTTTTTTTCAGAATGATTAAATTCCTTTCTAAAATGCTTATTCAAGAACAAAATTGATTTACTTTTCGCCAAGCTTCGATCTAAACATATCTCTTCTACTGCTTGGACGGAACTGCGATTGACTAAGGCTCTGATTGTTTATCGTAGTAACTTAAATATCGCTCAACCCTAGATTCTATGGTTTTCTGATTTCAACAGGAGCTGCGAGCATTGCAGCTGATTCTGTGTTTAGTTATTATTCACCTTATGCAGCTAACTCCATGCCTAAAACGCAACCTCTTTCTGCTATCTCTTTTCAATAGTTGTTGCTGTTTATTCGTTTATTATTTGTTAGTCTGTTTTGTTTTCAGTTTAATTAAAATTACACTTTTTTTGCGCTTTGGTTAGCTGTAAGAACGAAAAATATTACAACTTATATATAATCATGTGATTAATTATATTACTGCCCTTTTTTGAGCCCCATCAATTATTTATCTTTTTTAATTAGCTAGTTGCTTTTGATGGGATATATGCCTTTATAATTCCCTAACGATATTGCTGCGATGTAGACTTTAAGATCAAATCAAAGGGCATTTTTTTAGTGGAATGGAGTGAAATTTCGTACTATTCTTTGAATTTCTGAAAAAACATTTAAAATTTGTTAATCATTTCTATTATCCTAGAAGATCGAATACAGAAGATAGTACGAAGATAATAATATCTTCAAAAAAATTCGAAAGTAATTTTTTCACTCTTAATTAGGTTCAAAAACAACCTGAATTTTATTGTAATAGCTGCAAAGACTAACCCTTGAAGATAGAGGAAAGAACCATGATTTAAATTACAATGCCAATGATAAAAATTACATGAAAACCAAATATAAAAAATAAGAAAAAAGAATTAGTATTTTAAAACATACAAAAAAAGGTGAAGAGTTTTGTGGATTTCTTTAAAGAAGATATGAAGCTCAAGGTTGATTTTGCTTTTTTGTTTTTCATCCATGATAGCTATTATTTTTTAGATATTAGCAGTTTAATAGTTTTTTTTGGTGTTTTTCTCAAAATTTATGAAGAAATTATCCTTCAGCAGAAATAATATTCTTTTACTGAGAAAAAAGAATTTAAAGAAAAATTTCTAAGAGAAAGAGGGGAGGGGAGGAAAAAACAAAAATAAAACTTGAGCCTTCTGCTTTTATCTTAACAAGTTCTCATATATGCTTTTTCAATAGATTTGTATGGTTAAATGATATTTGTATGTAATTTTTCTTATTATTTTAGAGCTAATAATTTCATAGAGTTTTGTTTATTAAAAGAATATTTTTAACTGAACAAATTATTAACCCCTAAAATCTTTAATTATTAATAACTTTGATCTAATTAGAAATAGGAATTTAAAAATACATCTTCTCCACTGAAACCAAATTGAATACAAAGTATCTACTGTTAAATAATTAAATATTTTATTAATAAAAAAAGATTGTCGAGCATTTAAGATTTAAAAAGATTTTATTTTATTTTTCATTTCTTTTACAAAAGCCAAACATTCATAATTGAAACTAAAAACCATGCTTTTCAAAGTACATCTGAAGAACTAACTCCCTACTGTTCAACATCTTAAATACTCCTTTAGAATAAAGTAATATTACTAAAAATAACACATCTGTCATCAGATTATTAGATAAAAATAGATGAATTTATCATTATTAGGGTGTAAACTCACAATAATTGATCTGTACATAACTATTATTTCTTTAAGACTTATTTTAGAATCATCACTCACCATAATCTTGCACACACATTAGTACTCACAAACAAACAGTTTATTTCTATTTTATGAAAAAGATGTTATCAACACAGAGTTGTCATTTTAATTGGTATTCTTATTTTTAGATTTTTTTTCTTTTCTTTGCCCTGGTTTTTGAATATGTTGAATATCCTGCCTTTGTTCTTGATTTAGATTTGTACATTTCATCAGAAATATTAACAACTTGGGGGCTTTTTTTTGATTATTAAAAATTAATCTTTCGTAGGGAATCTAATTGGAAACTAAAATGAAATTATGAGATTAAGCAAAATAAGTATTACTTTTTTCAAAAACAAAAAAGGTTATTTTTTAATTATTAACAGTAAATTCTCATTTAATATTATATTATTCTTCTAGGTATTATGAAAATTATAAT
>Ga0302285_10002446_pt1 | contig 10362 bp, 6 predicted proteins | sample III_Fen_E2_2_FD_200455 | JGI IMG/M metagenome (GOLD analysis project Ga0302285, IMG submission 200455) | Peat permafrost microbial communities from Stordalen Mire near Abisko, Sweden - III_Fen_E2_2 | ecosystem: Environmental > Terrestrial > Soil > Wetlands > Permafrost | place: Sweden: Abisko...
TCCTTTCCTGAAATTCTCCCTATTCACACATGTAATTAGCATTCCCATTTTGGTTATTTTTTTTACGGGATTTGTTTTTTGTGCTAAAGTGGAAGAAGAAAAATTCTAACTTGTTGAAGGAAGTTGTCATCAAAGAATCAATGAAACACAGACTGATGATAAGGAAAAATTTGAGAAAGTTAGACTAAATGAACGGGAGAATAGTTTAATCAAAGAGAATATCATTTGTTAGTTAGGAAACTACAATTTTAATGAAACCTTATATTATTTAGAAGCAGAAATCAAGCATTCCAATACAAGCACATTAAATGCTTTTGAGGCTTGCTAGTCATTCTTTAAAATCAAAGATAGTCTGATTGCAGAAGCTTCAACAGGGAATTACAATCAAATTAGCTAAAATACAGCATTTACATTTTCTAAACCAACATCTGATTGTGATAGCAATGAAACAATTTAATCGCCTTCTTTGGTAAAATAAATCTTTTTAAAGTCTGAAACTATGAGACAGAATACTGTAAGGGAACCAAAATCAGCATTGGATTTAAAATAAAACAATTTTATTAATGATAACTAAAGATTAAATACAGGCTAACAAAATTCAATAAATTCGAACGCACTCAAGGGAAACTAAACTCCATATTTCCAAAAATAAATTCCAATTCTCTCATAATAATAGCTTATCTTAACCGAAAAATCAATGAATAATCAAAAAGATGGCTTTTCAACTGGAATTCTAAATAAAAATCAAACTCTCAGAGATAATTAAATCCGTCCACAAAATAAACCTCCTTCTTCTCAGAAAGAAGCATTCCTCTCAGGGAATGGCATCTCCAGATAATGATGCTGATTCATATAACTTGGTAGTTTTTTCAGATACTTAACTACCTTCAGATTTATAACTAAAAAACTTGTAGCTTTTTAACTGCTATTTATTTTCAAAAGGAAAAATCCCAAATGTAACTAAAACGCTAAAGAATAACACTTCTATTAATTTTCAATTTCTTCATTTAACACATCAAATAACAATAATTGTCATCAAAAGACTATGTTCTTGAAATAAATATTTGTGTAATATTAATCTGTATATTAATTGAAAGAGTATGGCTCAGTAATAGAATTAGTTGTTAAGAAAAAGAAGATGTTATTTCAGGCAAGGTTAAATTATTTAATTTTTGAAAGCTAGGAAGAGCGAAGTCAGAGCTGCTCCTCTGTCTAAGTAAAATACTTGATTATTGGCATATTGTATAAATTGTCAAGAAGAATTTATTTCAGAGACAACAACTCTAAAAATATCTTAACTTTCATTTTCATTAATTGAAAATCAGTGTGAAGGAAACAAGTAACTGTATCCTTATTATTGCATTTTAATTTTTAGTGGGGAGGAATACAAGTGTGATTCAACACTTAGACAAAAGGTAAGTCTATTCTAACTAATGACTCCTCGCTTGGAAGCCGACTCCTAGAAAGACACTTAGAGTTGGATTATAAGCATTATCAGCAAGAGTAGACTTCCATTACAAGAATAGCTTCAGAATGCTCAGTAATGGAAGATAAAAAAGTAGAAGAAAAAGGATAAAAAGAACCACAAGGATACAAGGATGAATGAAAGGAATACTAGTAAAAAAAATACATAAATGAAGTGCTAGGGAGAAAACAATAACATGTATTGCGCATGAAGACTTTAATTTTCTTTAAAATACATCTCCATTATCGCATTCTTTTTCCTTTTATTATTATTGTTATATGATTTCTATCTAGATTAATAATAATTCGTTGCTTTTTTCTTCTTTTTTTGTTAATATTTTAGGTTTCTAATAATCCTAGCTGTATCTGATCTAATAAATCTTCTTGAATGATTTTTTACTTTTCCTGAACAAAATCTATTTTACGTCATCTAGTCTACTTTCGTCAATCTCAACATAACCCCTCGCATATTGACAATCCTTTTCAGCATCAGGAATAAAATATCTTTAATAACTTCATATTCGCAGCACAACTCAAATCTCCACATAGCTAATATGTATTTGACTTATTTTTTAGCATGCAATTTCATTGAATTAGGAACATACATTTTTATTGTGATGGCTATGATTCAAGAAGGTTGTGAGAAACACTTTCGAGATTATTAAGTTGGCTAGTTTCTTTATTAGAGAAGAATCTCTTGGCGCATTTAGAAATAAGTAAAATAATAATCTAAGATTTTTTTTAAGAAATAATGAAGATTTTTCTCTAGTTACTTGAAGATTTCATCAAAAGCAATGCTCATTACAGCGAGCATGCTTGCCACTTATTCCTAGAAAAACTAATAGAATCTTCTGGCCTGTCAAGAGCTGATTTCTATTAGTTTTTCATATCGCATTTCAGTCACAAATAGATCGTTTTCGTTCGTCATGCGGAGAGTATCATAAATGTATGGGTACAAAAAAACCCTTTAAAATTCATGTTATCACTATACCCAAGTGATCCTAGCCTCTACAATCCTGGACTTACACCTCATGGCTAGGTTTAATGCAAGCAACTTTAAGATAATTTGAGTAAGCTCGCTTCTACATCAGCATCTCAGGAGAAAGAATAAAAACATGGTCATTTTGATTTGGCTGTTGTTTCTCCATATCACAGAACAATTTCAACATTTGACAGAGTAAAAATCAGTGATACATTGAATGGAGCCAGCGTAGTCGTGAACCCCTTAATCAGAGAAAGAGCTGCAATCCCTGCTAGCGTGGTTGGCTTCAAAAGAAGCTAATTATTAAATCACAGAAGAGATTTAGATTGTCATTTACTCACCAAAGAAAAATGGTGGAAACCACAGCTTGAAGAAAATGCAGATGAAAATTAAAGAGAATCAATCATGAGGGAGAACGACAGATTGCTAGAGACTAGAGTACTTATTTTCCTATTATGGGCAACTTTCAGGGAAGAACGGAAAATTGTATTTTTCTCACATTGCGCAGTCTACGAAGCGATAAAACTGTTTAGAACTCACAAACCTGAGAATGCAGTCCCCCATGTGATTACCACACTTGATGCAGAGCATCTTTACGATAAAGTACTTAAAAATAAGTCTTCTCTTTGAGATAAATCATACAAAGATTTATCAAAACAATCTCCCCCTCTGAGCTATCTTTAAATTGTGAGAAAACTTGAATGAAATTCAGTTTTGTATTTTTTTTAAATATTTTTCTATTTTTCAAGTCTTTTGCATGTTTATTCCCTTTTCCCTTCATAAATCAATATCGAATATAAACTATTTGAGATTAACTAATTTGCTATTATTTAAACTTAACACAAAAAGAGAATGAATATTCAGAATCTACTATCGAGTGTCAACAGTTTAAGTAAAGTCTGTTGTCCCTATCATAATTCATCATAAATTTCTATGAAAACAAGAAACTTTATTTAGAAAAGGAAGCACTCAACATATATTAAATCCACAGGCGAAACAACTCAATTTAATTATGGGTTCTTTAATTTTTTTACTTTCTATTTTTCAGAAAAAACTAAAAGAGTAAGTTCCTTTAACCATATTTCATTCTTTCTTAATATTCATTTGAAATAATAAATAAGCTTCTCTTCATAAATCACATGATGCCTCGAAATAGAGAAGGAGTTGTCTATGAGTGTGAACCATGCAGAAGTTTAGATGAAACTTCCAATTTCATATCTGCTTTTTTTGGTATGTGGTGGGTCTTATTGGGTTTTTCTTTTTCCTGTTTAGTCGAAATGAATTATTTTAAAATGAAAGAGGGAAATAATATATGTCAATTTATTGAATTCTTACCTTTGTGGTTTCATCTCCTTGATTTTCCAATTCTTCTTTTTGTGTATTGAAGAACTTTGCAATGACGGAGTCTGCAAGATGGAGATTTTGGTATTTCCTTGATGGGGTTAAACAACAAATAAATGAAAAAGATACAACCAAAAAATGTTGTACGTGTAAAGTTTATCGACTGAGTCATTCTTCATGAGCTATAACTCATAGTCAAGACTCTCTTTCACCATGTTTACTTTCAAAGTATTTCGCCTTCAAAGAACAGAATAATTATCAACTCAGAATCGCTTTTGGTTCTTATTTTAAATCTCAAAAAATAATAAAAATACATAGCTGTTTCTTGTAAAGTTTGTCTTTCTTATTAAAGTTTCTGTGCCATTTCCTTAACATGCTTGTGTCTTTCTATGATTTATTCATTCCTTTTCTATTTAGCAAGCCAGTTGTCATTCTGTGCTTCGGCATTAGTGTCTAATTTCTCCTGCAATGACTCTCCTTTCCTGACTGCTTCAATATCACGAGCTTCCTGTTATGAAAAAACAAAGCTGAATTTAACTTTTAGAACACAAAAACCATTTTATTTGTTACAACTTAACGGCGGATCTATTCAACCCTCTTTTCATCTTTCTTATTCAAGATCTCCTTTTGTTTCCTGTGATTACATCAATAAAAGAATGTCTTTTTTCCAAACTAACAAAATATCCTCCATCATTTTACTCCATATTCTAATCAAGCCGATCAATTCGTGCATCATGTTTCTTCAAATGTTCCTGGTCCTTTTTTCGTTGGTTCTACAATAGCTTATTAAATTCTTTCTCCTTCAAGTCCAAACGCACATTCACAGTCTCCATTTTTTTTCCAAACGAATCTAAAGTCTGGCACATTTTCTCCTCAAACAACTCCTACGCTCTAATTCTCTTTTGAAATTTTTCATCGTTTTTCTTTTTAATCTCTCCGATCCTGTCATTCAACAAATCTTGAACTAACTAAGATCCTTGACGATCTTTCTCTTCTTGTCGCATTTTCAACATATGAATTTTAAAGTCTTCTTTCTAACAATAATTTTCATTTATTAATTTTTCAAAACACACCTAGTTATTTCTTGAATATATCTTACTTATGCAGCCTATTGTAAGTTCTTTTGGATAGCATCTATTTTATCCTTCTCTCTCTCTTTCCTTAGATCTCCATTTGTGTCGAAGCGAGAAGAGTAAAATGAAGAGAATTTTTCTTCTCGTTTCTCAATATCTTTGACTTATTTTTCATGTTTCTTTTGTAACCTGTCTTCGTTTCGTTAATGCATATGCTCGAATCTCTATTTTTTCGTCAATCTATCTTTCTTCAATCCATCTACCTTTTTTAGATAAACAAATCACTCAATCATACCACCTACTCTTTGTCTTATTTTATTCTTTACCTTTTTCTAAATAAACTGACTGTAAACATCTGAAGCACTTTTGTTTCTCAGTTCGTCTTGTAGCTACCATTGTCTAAATTTAAACTCCTTCTCAAATATATCTGTCGCTTATTTCTGCACAACAACAAAATTGAGTTCAATCTTCAAAAAAGAGCGACTCAAGAAATATCTTTTGTAATCTTACTCCAATAACATCGATTAGCTTCTGCTTTTTCATGTTCATCTGCTAAATCTTGTAATTGAAATCAACTGTCTCCAGAGGGTCTCTAGGCTTTGATTTGCGCATTGGCATTTCACTATTCAAAATGATATTATTTTTTGATGAATTATTCAGAAGATAACCAAAATCTATATTTATTTCCATACTTGCCATAAAGCGTTTGCCTGATTAAATCGCTTTCTTCTTTAATTATAAGATGTCTTTCAACTACAGCCTTCTCATACCTGCCTGAAGAAAAAGAAAGGAAAATTAAACAGCTGGTTATTCTTTTTTGTTTATTGTTAATAAAAAGTTGTTTCACTCCCAGATCAATATAGAAGAGTTTGATTAGAACTGCAGTAAAATAAATAGATTCTTCATGAAATTCTTATCTATCAACTCTGTATATTGACTTGTCTTTCCCTTTCAAGATCCTCTTTTTTCCTTTCGATAAACTTATCCTCTAAACCTGCAATTTACCAATGATCTCTTTGAGATGTTTATAGAATCGTTTCTTTGAGTTATTTGGGAATTTTTCAGTCTCTGGATCATCATCACCACCGCCACCAGCAGCTGTATCTTCGAAATCATTGAACCCATTTGAGGATCGCTCGAAGTTAGCTTAGGAATATCCCCTTTCATATTGAAACCTATAAATCTTCTCGATTTCCATTTCCGTCCTAAACCAAAAATCAACTGTATTTTTCTCATGAATGTTTTAACTCTATAAATGCAAATGAAAGACTTGATCTTGAATGCATCTGGAAGAAGACGCAGTTTATGAATAGCTTGAGTTGTCCGCGGAGAGTTGAGGTTAATCTACACTGAAAGATCTCTTAGTTATTTTTAAGCTTAGGATATTTTTTATTCAATGGTTGCTTTGGCTGTTGGTGCTGTGTCGCTAGTCAGTGTATTCTGCAACCTAATTAGTTTATTTTCAAATGAGCATTATTGCAAGAAGTAAAACTGAAAAAAGGAGGTTAATTCATAGGATTTTATACTGATTCTATGCAAGCTTGACAAAAAGCATTTTCCCGCGGGAGTTCTTTGTTTCCACTGTGTTCTGATCGTTGGTTGAGGCTGTCAAAAACATCGAGCCAGTAGTGTTGGTAGCCATCGGAAAATAAACTGTCTTTTAAGGAAATATTGAAATTGTTCTTATAACTAGATTATCCCAAATGTCACTTGTACATACTCACTCCTTCATTTCTCTACCCAGTTGATCAAACTAAACAAATTATTATTCCAATTTTACTTTATTATTTGGTGTGAATTAAACCAAAAACATTCGTAAATACTTCCTTCAATTTTTATCCTTTTGAAACTATCTTAACAGTTTTCGATTCAATGAAGTGTATGAAATAATCAAAGCTTATTTTTTTACTTTTGTCAATGTTTAACCAAAAAATCACTAGGATTTAGGATTATGATATTTATTTTATTTGGTTTGAAAAAAACAAAACAAAAACAAAGTGAATTCTTTTTATCTGTAATTTTAAACTAATCTTTAGCTTATCCATAATTTGTTGGTGAGCAAGCAGGAATTGTTTATGAGACTCAAATAAAATAAAAGACTTTTAATTAAAGAAGTTTGAAAGAGAGAGAGGAGATGAAAGTCAAGTTTTAAAATAAACTTTTATTGAAATTAGGCTTCTATTGTGAACCTTTCCAAAATTTTGCATAGGTCTTTTTCTGTTTGATTGTAGAGATTCATCAAGATACTACCATAAAAACGATGCTATTTATAAATCCGTTTGATATTAAAATTGTAATAAACTTCTAAAAGAATAGGTTTAATCAGTTTTATTATAGAAGGAATCTGAGCAGACCGGAAGAACGGGAAATTGAAATAAAATCTTGAATTTTTTTTTCTTTTCTCGCTTCAAAAATAGATTGGAATCAGAAAATACTGCTGAAATAATAATAATAATAATAAATTAAATATACAAACACCCTCTCGATAAATAAGATCCTTATCAGGTAGAACAAATAAAGAATAATGGCAAGCGCGTCTTAAGAAGAACTAAGAGCTGAGTTCAATAAAATTGACTCAGACGGAAACGGAAGCTTATCTCTTGAAGAACTCTCTCTCTTCGTGAAGAGTGTGTCCTCCGAAATAACTGACAAAGATGTCAACAAGGTATATTTTCATTTTTTAATAAGTTATTATAAACTAATTTACTGAAATTAATTTGATGTTATTAGATCTTCAAATATATGGACATCGACGGTGACGGCAAGATTACTTTCGATGAGTTCTATGAATGGTGGTAGAACAAGGAAAACAAGATCCTTCCTCTCTTGTACATCAAATAGAATATCCAAAAAAACCTCGCTAAGGCTCAAAAAGTTGTTGCAAAGGCAACTAAAGATCCTCTCACTGAAGCAGAAACCATGTCGAAGTTTAAAGCTTCTTTGAAAATCGGTGATTCTCCAAGCAAGTCTGTGCTCGAAGCTAAGTTGTCAACTCACATTCAATCTCTATTGCTCTCCTAGAAAGTGCGCTCTGCACTTAGTCTCGACGAGAACTAACCTACAGTCATCTTGAAATTTAAAGTCACAAAAGATCAAGAAGAAGCTAAAAAAGTCTTAACTGTAATTACTTGAAATTATTTTAAAAAACTAAAATTTTCTATGGGAAAGAAGAATTATCATTATTTTGACAATGTAAATTTTGTATTTAGGATCTCGTCGAGCAAAGCAAGGAACTCCTAGAATGCATGCTGCCCCCTGAAATCAGCTCACAGATTCTCGGAAATATTGATATTAAAGTAGAGTCATTTGAGACCGATGGGCTTCTGTTAAGCATCTCAAGCAACCATCCTCTAATTTAGGCCATTAAAGCTTAATACACTAGCTTAGTAGATCAAGTGAATGCTGGAGATAAAAGCTTTATCGTTGATTTTACTTTCTCAAATTCTATTGACTTCAAGGAATTCGTTGAGACTCCAAATGCTGACTTGTATTAGCAATTTTTGAAAGGAATCAAAGTCGATTTGGCAGTGGAAGCCTCCAAGACTCTGCTTCAAAATCTCCGCTAAATCATTTACGATAAGGTCATCGGTAAATTTGAAGAAGGCGAAAGTCTCAGCTCTAAGCGTAGATCTGAGAGAGCTATGCTACTAATTGGTTCTTTGCTTAATGGAATCTCTGTTTCTGTTGAAGCAAAGGATCTAACAGAGCTACTTGAATCTCCATAAGTTCCTCATAAGCTTGTCGAAGAAATGATCTCGATTGGTAGATCGCGAGCAAATCCAGAAGCAATAATTTCTTCTGTCCCAATTTTCTAAGACTTTATTGACTTCTTCTTGAACTATCTCGAATCAGAAATCGGACTTCTCGTAATAGCTCCTGGAGTCTTTGCTGAAATTAAGCTAAAAACACAAAATCTGTCAGTGTTTTATAAGAAGTTCCTTTCTCTTGAGTGACAATTGTATTTTCTTGTTCGATTTTTAGCTAGAATTCTTGCATGAAAAAATTAAATCATTTTTGATTCTTTAATCTGCTAATTATGGATAATATTGTTTGTTTTTTTCTTCGAAAAGAGCATAAAATTTATTTATTTCTCAGATTTTTATGATTTTCAACAAAAAACCCAACTAACTCTCTTTTGGATAAATCATTATCAAAAGGTGAACTTGAGTGATACATCAAATTATTTCTAATACTTAAAATGTGGAAACAAAGAGATATTTTCCTGAAAAAAGAACGTCAAAAAGATCAAAAGACTTAGAACAAAGCTTCTTCTTGGGTATTTGTTAAATAATCTCTCTTTTTCAAAAGTATGTCTCTAGAATAGAAGCAGCAATCTCACTTATCTGCTCATTATTATGATAAGATATGTCTTCTAGGCATTTCCAATACCCATGAGAAGTTATCAGATCAGCATAATAGTTTCTATCTTCTCTCTTATTATTCTTAATTTATTCACCGAGTTCCAATATTTTCTCAATTCCGGTAAGGGCATATTTGATTGAATCGTTCCTGAATAAGAAGCTTTAACTCAATTAACTTGCAAGAAGATCAAAAAAGCCTAAATCCACGAATCTCTCACAATTCTCCCTTTTTTAGTTTGATGAGTTATCAATAAACAAAATAAAATAATTTATAAGTTGTTTTTGCCCTAAAAAATAAACTGTTTCTGAATAAATCTTACAGTGAAGCAAGGCAGGCAATGTTAATCGGGATAAGAAAGAACTCTTCCTAGATCTTTTTAGTCAAAAAAATGTTAGAAAAGCAAATAAGTTATGTTCTAATAAATATCTAAAAGAAATCATACATCAGTGTGTGAGGATGATTTAAGGATTGATATGAGAGACTACGAAAGCTAGTCATTCGAAAGAAGTAGACTATGTGTATTCGCATCGCTAAGTGCAATATTTGAAAGTAACCCTGCAATATTCATGAGTCCTTATCTTGAAATATTCTAACAATTTAACCATTTCGCTACAGAATTAATCAGATTCGAGGAAGTGTAAAAAGAAGTCAAAGCTTTATTCGTTTCTGGTGTAAAATCAATAGCTGTAACATTAACGATTATTGTCAGCATTTTGAGCTCTGAGGAGTTCTCCTTTAATAATTATTTCTTATTATTTGAAGATTTCTCTTCAATACAATCATCTTACAATTATTGTGTGTTTCCATCTACATACTGATCAACACAGTGCGATGTTATAGCTCTCACAATAAATGTCAATAGCCCTGACTATCTAGTTAACAACCCTAGGATATTTTCCGTTGAGTTATTGCTGACATATTCAAATATTCCATTTACAATTGCTTTCACGATTTTATTAGGCTCATCAAACTTATGTGCATTAAACAGTAAAAAGTAGAGCTACGCGAAGATTGATGATAACAAACTGGAATCAAGATGCTAAGGTCCTGCCAGCAGTTGCTAGATAACATCAAGATAATGGCTAGCATATTCTTCACAGTTGATTTTCTGCAGTGGAGGATTTATTGTCAGTAATTGAA
>Ga0302285_10002448_pt1 | contig 10360 bp, 5 predicted proteins | sample III_Fen_E2_2_FD_200455 | JGI IMG/M metagenome (GOLD analysis project Ga0302285, IMG submission 200455) | Peat permafrost microbial communities from Stordalen Mire near Abisko, Sweden - III_Fen_E2_2 | ecosystem: Environmental > Terrestrial > Soil > Wetlands > Permafrost | place: Sweden: Abisko...
TATAAAGCGATGCATTATTGATCTGAACAGGTTGTGCTGTGGGCTAGGAGAGTGGCGAAGATGAAGGTTATGGGGAGGAGGGATATGAAGGGAAATTGTGTGAAAAAAATATGAAAAATAAAGAAAACATGGGGGAAAATGATAGAATAAGAAAAAGAGGAGAGTCGTAGGGTTTAAAAAACAAAGCAGACCTTTAGAGTCAAGAAAATGAGGAAATGAATATAGGTATTAAAGACTCTGAAGAGAGGAAAATAGGTCAGCATGTGATAGATCCAAGTGAAAATGGGCAGGTCACTTAGGAGAAAAACTAGCATGCAAATCCTGAAATGGAGGAAAAGGAGATAATTGATGAAGATGAGTAGAAAGAAATGATAGATGAAGAGGATGATGAAGAAAAAGAGGTTGCAGAAGAGGATGGAGAAGAGGAAGAGAATGAGTTATTCTAGGAAGATCAAGAATCTGATGAGGAAGAAGAAGAATAAGAAGAAGAAGATGAAGATGACGATGACGATGAAGAAGAAGATTCAACATAGGCAAAGCAGAATCACCTCCACAGCAGTAATCTAACTCAAATCAACAACAAGAAACATGTAAAATCGTATAAATGTAGCAAATATCGCAAGAAAGAAGATGCATCAAAAAGATTATTCGACTATTTTCATCAGATTGTTCCTTTTTTTCTTCTAACCTCTTGGTTAACTTATTTGATTGATTTGCTACAGATGAACTCTAACAAATTCCCTCTGAGACAATCTTCCAAGAATGCTCTCAAGCTTCTTAAATAATCAGGTATATTTTATTTCGTCAATATCCTGCAACAATATGCAGACCACCCATGGTTCTTTTTTCTCACAAAATCAAAAAGTTTTTATCTTTTTCGAGTTCATATTTCTTCTCAACATAAACATTTTTTCAACAACTATTCTCTCAGGAAAAAAGACCCCATCTTTGAAAACCAAACAACTTCCACCTTCTACTGATTCAAGAAACAATCTTGTCCCAAAACGATGCCATAATCAATTCTGTAAATCTCCGTTCAAAGGAGAGATGAAGCGATTCAAGATCAAATTCACAAACGAATACATCCACTTATGCTAAAAATGCACAGAGCGATTCAAGCAAAAGAAATACTGTCTCTACTGCGGTCAGGTATATTTCGACTCCAACGAAGTCGATGGCAATCTCTGGATAGGCTGCGAAGAGTGCGATCTTTGGGTAATATAAAATCACATAATCTATTCTCTCTTTTTTTTTTCTTTCTATTTTTGTTCCAAACCCTTTTAGTTTTTTTTTTCGAAATTGCGCTGATCTAAATTCAAATAGACTCTTTTTTTCTTCCCTTTTGGGAATTGGTTTTGAATGAAAAAGATAGGATTAATTCAATTTGATATTTTTCCTATGATTTAAGTGTTTTCCTTCTTTCTTTTTGTTTGTGCTGAATTAACTTATTTCTTTTATCATCGCAGCTCCACTAAGAATGTGAGAAGAAATACGGCATAAAAGACATTGACACATTAGCTTAAGATGATAAATACAAATTCTATTGTTTGCGCTGTAGAGAAAAGAGTAAATCATAGTTATCAGCTGCAATGAACTCAGCAGCTTCCAGTAATGATAAATTATCAATAAATATTATTAAAGCTCAGTAGCAAATAGCAAATTGCTTAAATACAAGCGATTTTTAAAGCCATAATGCAGGCTCTGCTACTCCTGCTAATACAGCTAGTTTAGCCAGTGCAGCTTCAACAATAAAATAAACTAAAAAAAACAAAAATAATTCTGAAAAAACCAAAGGAAAAGCGCTGATTGCAACCATCAAATAACTAAAAAGATAAATTTTCGCCCCTAAACCTGGGAGCTAACCAGATGAAGGATCTAATCATGCAGTGGTCACACCATTCACAACGGAAAACACAACACTGAATTCATTAGAACATAAAAAATCTAAAAAAATATGCACAGAAATCTCAAAAACACCGCATACTGCACATTCTGCATCGATCAAACAATCTCCTCACTGCAGAGCTGATCGAGCATAGCATAGCGAAGTGTACAGCTTTAATCTATTCTTGAAAGCTAAGCGATAATTTTAAGCACTGCATTCATCATAATAATAGCAAATTCAAACTCAAAGTACTGAAGAAGAACTTTTGATGATGGTGAATAATCCAAACTAGCTATGCGATGGAGAACCCAACAGTAACAACAACGCTTCCAACTAAGGAATATCTAATTATAATCATTATCATCATCACCAACGAGGACGCAAAGAAGACCTAACAAATTACATTGAATTACCATATAAAAAGTAAACTGTCAAAGAAACAACATCCAAGAAGAGTGCATATCATTATTCAATTCTTTAAGAACTCCTACATCCATTGAGTAAGCAGACAGACAAGATAATAAATATAATTAGTTTATTCATATGTGACAATTTTCTAATTGTTGTTATTCTAATTAGGTCTGTCACTGTGTCTGGGATAAGAAGATATTAATGTGGATTTGTAAATGTACAGGAGTATCGCATTGGAAAGCAGAAGAATCTAGCGAGACGAAGATTAGCATTCCTATCAAATGCACTCCTTGCAAGCAGAGGATTCGTTTGCAGCTTAAGGCAATTTATCTTCAAGTTCATAGCCTTCTGAGAGTGGTAGAGTTAATTTTTCACCTAGTATTAGCAAGGAAAGTAGTTTAATTGATGCTGTGAAGCTAAAGAAAAAGTCTGATAATGAGGAATATACAAAATAGCAGCTGAACCCTATTAGTCCGATGTTATCTCAATATTGATAGAAGACAAACTTTTATCATTTTAACTGAAAATATTTCTCTCTTCTCTCTCTCTCTCTCTCTCTCTTTTTCTTCTATGACGATAAGTTAAGGTAGCAGACTAATCATACTCAAACTACCTACAACTTCAGAAAGAAGACCACCACTACAGCAAACAAGTCTCTGAAGAAAATAAAGGGGGGGTTTATTTTTTATATTTTTGGACAGTATATTTGTTTCGTGTTCTTCTATGTGTATTGGGAAGTGAGTACATACGAGACCACTATGTCTGTCACACACTTTCCCAAGGTATCGAGTTTTAAAAAAGAAGCCATTTACGCTTCTCATAATTTATTTTTGAAGTACCTGCTAAAATAGACCTTACAGGAATATATTATTTGAATGTTGTGAATTGAGGATTTCATTTGTTCAAAACAGAATTGAGGGTTTGAAATGATATTTTAATGAAAAAGAAGTTCATTTTGCGCAAAGACTAATAACTCAATCAATCTTGGCATAGATTCATAAGGATTATCAGAGAAATTAATTTTTATTTAAATAACTTCTTCTTCTTCTTTAATGTTTCCAGCTCAGAAAGCAATATCTTTTCGTATTTGTTGTTGTTGCGGCTCTTAATCGATTTAAAAAATTCTTTGTGTTTGTATTTATTTTTATGTTTAACAAATTTAAAAATGAGTTTAAACAACGATTCCTGTGATAGTGATGAACCCCTCTAGAATAAGAGCACACATAATCATATTCGACATAGTTTCTTTCAAAAACAAATAGTCTCCAAGAATATCACTGAAATCGTTCAAAATCAAGTTGATAAGTATTTCAAAGATAAACAAGATTCAGCGATTAGTAGAAGTAATCGATAGTAATTTCAAGAAAGCAGTGAAATTGGACTTCATCTTTGGCAAGCAATTATCAGGTAAACATTCCCACAAAGATTTCAATTTCAAGGTTGCATGTTGGTTTAGTCCTGCAGAGATCAATTTGGATTCTTATTTCTTTGTTTGGATGCGTACTTATAAACATATTGGCATTTCATTTATTTTTTAGATGGTGTTAGATACAAACTCAGCAAAAGATCTAAGTGCCTTTTGGAAATGCCTTTGTTATTTGCTAATCAATTAAGCATGGCGATATGTCTCTTTTACTCAGAAAATCAGCCATCGCTGAATATGGACTAACATAAACAGCGGTATGCATTTTATTTTGTAAATCTCTTTCCAGTTGAAAATGCCTTTCACATTTGTTTCTCTTTATCAATTTCTTTTTCCAAAAAAGTAAACTTTTTGCAATCCAGACATGCATTCAAATCTGAAGAATCTGGACTATTAAAGTATCTCTAAAGCAGCTTAGATAACAGAAGCTGAATGCTCTGACATAATCTAGTTGATTCATAATGAAATTCTTTAAATCATAACTACTAATACATCAAATGAAGTAACCCTTAATCTGGAGGAATTCGGCATCATCAAAGTAGACTCAAAGAACATCACATACATTAATTCTCCATCTCGAGCAAGTTTCATAACAACTGTTAAATCTCCAATTACTGGAGTTATCCTAAGAAAAACAAGCAACTCCCCTAAAAGAGCAGCATAACTTGAACCTCTCAGACCTGTGACAGCAGAATTACCATTTCTATAGAAAAACCTTCCAATCGACACAGTAATTCCCATAGGATAAAAACTGAGAAATAATTGGGGGAATAGGCTAAGAAGGTAACAAAAACTGATTTAAACAACTGAGCGCTGTAATTGTTGTTTTGAAAAATAATAATTTTTTTCCATTTTATCATTAGTTCTTCACCTAGGAAATAATTCACTGCCAAACCAAAGCAATAATTAGCTCTTCGAACATCACCTTCAAAAACCACAGGCCATTCATATGAGACTGACAATAACACTGAACTTCCTGGCACACCTTCCACAGCATTTTCGAACCTTGCTAAAAACGGTGGCACTTTATCTCGTGGAATTTTTGTCAAACCGAAAATTGAGCGAAGAGTCCCAGAATAGCTAATAAGTTCTTGCACAAGTATGCGGGGTGCATTACACTTCTTCGTGCAGACAATGTTACCTCCTACGCATCGGATTGGAACGTTCTATTCGCCTGAATGCTTGTTTTTTTATCTTGACCCGCAGGAGCAGAGGATAAAGGCACTGTAAGAAAATATTATTATTGAAAAATAAAAGAAATAAAAATATTTTCTATGATGTTTTGGAAATAATATCTTTGAAATACCTCAATATAACAGTCCAAGAAGCGAGTAAGAGATTGCAGAAGAAGTGCATGTAAATGAACAGGTTGCAATTATTTTAAAAGCAAATTTTGATGATTCTCCTTCGAAAGAACACAGCATCGTTAAAAAAAACGAAATGGATAAATACATGGAATTAATGGGTTCAATCTGTGGAAAAGAAGTTGTAGAATGTTTAAAGGTGCACTTGATTGCAGTGATAGCTAGATTTGGTAGGTAGTCATATGAATCAAAGTATTCTGATCTATTCAACCAATTGAAGATCGAAATCTAAAGGGATCAATTGCTTTCGATTTAATCTGCAATTCTTAACTATATTTTGCTCTCAAGTGTGTTGTCCCATCGAATCGGGTTAATAGTTACTTCTACAAGATATTTAACAACCTCAGCAGTTGCTCCAACTCAGTTTTCTTCACCTAAAAACACACATTCATTATTAAAATATTCGTTTCCTTATCCACAATAGCCTTCTTGCAGCACAAAAATCCTATTGTTTGCTTTAGCAAAACAGAGACTAATCGAAGGACTTGCTTTCTACAATCCAGGATCACTGCATATTGCCAAGATTTTCTAAACATACTCAGCTTGTAACAATATTTTCCTAGAATTACTTTTTTTTTCAATTATCCACAACAAAATAGAATACTCATTTTAATTGTTTGGATTTTGAAGCTGGTAAATTGCGGATGCTGAATTTCGATGGAGTTCATATGAAATCTTTCAATCTTTCTGAGTTTATGACAATGCAACAATAGGCACTGCAAACTGTAAACATAAAAATATAAAATATCACAATACCTTTTCTGTTTATTACATGATTTACCATTTTTAACCCTGTTTTTATATGTTTTCAAAAGTATTTAAAGTTCTCGAAATCACAGTTGTTTTATGAATTATGCTAAATCTACTCTAAGGTCTCTATGAATACTATTTAAGCTGAAAAGACACATTAGCAATCACTCAACAAAGACAAAGTTATTGATTATCAGAATTTCTCTTAATTCTAGCAGTAATTTTTCAAGTCCTGTGATAATTTAGTCTAGAATCTGCTGCTTGAGAATGTCTACGCAAATATGAAATTATATGAAAATCTCATTGCTTAATACTACCAGTTAGATCCAATAGATATTGAAGAAGTCATTTACAGCTATGAAGATGATAACATCCTTTCACAGCATCATGAAGATACACTCCTCACATTGAATCTCGTTTTTAACAAAACTACAGAAGAACTAGAATTCGATGTAAAAAAAGGATCCAAAAAGAAATGCAAAAATTATTGAACTAATTCTACTGAAACATCAAATCAATAATTTACATATGATATTGACTTAAAGCTATTTGTTGTTATTGTTGTGATTGAAAGATTCCCTTAGCAACTGTGAAGTCTGACCTAATTAACGTACTAAGGAATATTGTTAAAGCTTGCAGGACGATTTAGAAACCAGAAACTGCAATCGTAACTTCAATCTGTAAATTAATAATATTTAGAACTTTTAATATCGCATTTTTCGTTTGTGTTTGCAATGAATGCCTTGAAGAGGAAAAGGGAGCAATTCAAGCTGCGACTATTACTATAATTACAGAAGAAGATCAAGAGTTTAAGTCGATTCTTAATCGAATTGATACAATCATCGAAGCAAATCTTCAGCAAGTGAATAAATTGCTCGATATTTACAAACCCTATTGCGAGATTTTCAAGTCGAAAAATCAACTCAAAACCACTAATACCAATAATGGAAAGGATGTAATAACAAAATAACTCTAAAAAATTATTTGCTTTTCACTTGATTTCTGCTGGTTAAATTATTTTTAAATATTTTGTAGAATTCTGAAAATAACTCTGGCGTTACTTCAAATGGAGTTGACCAGGATATCGCAGAATAGACCTTGACAAAAGAAGAAGTGATGAGAAGAATCGATAAGATGCGAATGTACGAAGAAAGCATCATGGAAGATATGTGTCCTTGCGTGCGCTTAAACATGGTCGAAGTGAGTTGTTTTATACTGCGGAAATAATTAATTGAGGAATCCGAAAGGCTCGTCATGAATATTGCTGTGGAATTCAAGGAATAATTCCTGCAGACTATTAATCAAGTCTAAAAAAAGGCGTTGACAATAATCGACGACATTAAAACGGATGCTTCAAGTTATGAATCACTTGTGAGTCTTGAACGGAAGCTCTAAGACATCCGATCATTTGAGTTTGAAGAAATAACTTTAGAACTGCTGTCGCTTCAGGCGAAATTATTTTGTTTAATCGACTTGCAAGTAGTCTACGTTTCTGCGCAAGAAATCAATAAATTTTTCTAGCTGAGTAAGCTCGTGCATTCGATTCTGCCGATTTCCGTGAAAGAAGCGAAGAGAGTCAAATCAGCTAGGATACTCCTTGAAAATGATCTCAGAAAGGAAACTAAATCTTTAGAATCGTCGATTAGTAAGATTACAACTATGCTGCTAGAGGTAAAAATCAAACAGATTTGTAATATTTTGTAGAATCCTAATCTGTGAATTCCTAAAACATTAATTGCTAGATAAAAGTCAAGGGCGAGCCTTATATGAGTGGGCAGGCAATATCGGAGATATCTGAAGCCAAGAAATTAATAGAAAAGCACATGCATTAGAAGACTGCGATTCAAATAAATCAAGGTCTTATAGGGTTTGTGGTGTGCTCATTTGAAGCATTAGATATTCTTGCAGAACAAATCGGTCCTTTCGAGAAGCTATGGAACCTTCAAGTCAAGTGGGAAAAGTGCTATAATTAATAGTGCAAAGACATCCCAATGTATAAACTAGATCTCAAAGACATCACTTCAGTAAAATATTTTAAATTTCAAACACGTTAGTTGCATTTTGACCATCAAACATGAATTTACTAAACAAATAGAAACTCAAGTAGATGAAAGACGAAGTCGATGCTCTCTTGCTGTACAATTTCGAAGATATCAAGACACCGATATCAACTTAAGTTAGTTCCTCAGCAGCAGCTTCTCAGCTCGTTTCACAAAAATAATCCCTACAACAGAAATCCTCTCAAAACAGCTCCAGCAAAGGACCGATGACGTTGCTGCTGCAAATTCAAAAGGACATGAATAATTTTCAGAGTTAATTCGAGTAGCTGCAGGTGTGGTATCATCCAGCAGTGAAGGCAGAAGACTAGGAATAAATTTAGACTATTCTCCAAGCACTTATCTACAAAGACAGAGATTATTTTACTCTCCGACGGGCTATCGATATGAATCTCAGAAAATATCTGCCTGAAGTTGAAGCGATTCTTGCGAAGAAGCTTCATCTCTACAACATCGAGTCGACTATTGAAAAAATCATCCAAGAATGGACTCATTACAAATGTATTAATAAAAGAAACAAACATCCCCCTCTCTCCATTATTTTATCAAAAACCATCATCAAAACTGCATTAGTCTCTTTTGACCTAATATTCCTGACTTTCTTTTTTTTATTTTGTTGTGTGTCTGTAAAAAAAGTGTGCTATTCCAAAAATGAGCTTCATCTTGACATCATATAAAGTCAAATTCTTCTGGAAATGATAGATAAAGCAAATGAGCACTTGATTCAATTAACCATACTCGAGTAAGCAGCTCAATCTCAATATCTTAATACTAACCCAAAAATCTATTGTTTTCATAATATTTTTGATTTCTGCAAGCAACTTAAAAGGCATAGCTCAATTCGAAGAACGATCAGCTCGATTGAAAGTTAGAATCACTGAGATATCTGAATTTGGAAGTCTTCTCGCTACAGTGCAAGATGAATATCACAACTACTACACGTTTTTCAATGGAAATAGCGATATCAAAAAGAAAATGCCTGTTGAGTCTCATCTGTTTGAAGACATCACTCAGACCTGGAATTCAATTCATAAATATCTAAAATCAAGTAGTTCGGTGTTCGGTTTCCTGACTGAACGCAGCTAAGTACTTGGATAACTCAGAGGATGTGTTCTAACATTTGAACAATTGACTAAAGGAGTCAGTGAATACATTGCAGCGATCAAAACAGAATGCCCTAGGTTATTCTACTTAAGTACGAGCGAGATATTTCAAATAATAGCAGGGAATAATCAAGATATTGCAGGCAATGCAAATAAATTAGCAGCAAAACTCTTCGACGGAATCAGCAGTTTAGTTTTAAGTGAATAATAACATAAGAGCAACAGCAGCAACAATAACAAGAATTGTATTAAAAGCTAACCCAAAACTATCAATACCAATCCAAATGAGAGTGAAAATAAACCCCCTAACATGAATTCGTTTATTAAGTTGATATCTCAATCTATTCCTTCATCAGCTTAAGAAGAAAAAAGAACATCAAGACATCGACAATCTTATTCCGAATCTTAGATCACAGGAGTTATGTCAGTTGAAGGTGAGTAACTGATATTTAATTCTCCTTTTGACATGCAAACACCTGGTTTGTAAATTTAGCATATTCTGATTTTCCTGGAGAATGCAATTAGAAATGCTGTCTTGAGAGACTTGGAAAATGTAATGAAAGACAGGAGTAATAGCTGCAGCTTTGACTAAATCAGCACGGAAATGTTAGAGTCATAATTAGATAAAAATATCTTCTCCTCAAGCTTTCTAGCTGATGAAATCGCATTCTCAAAGGCAATCACAACAGAGAATAGTTTCAATTGCTTGACAAGCGGGGTGCACCATGAAATGCCTTAGAATGCTATCAAGACGGAATAGGCTTCGTTGAAACAGGATAATACAAAGTATTCTTGTAAATCTCTTCTGGATCAGCTGATAATCTACAGAAATGTCGTTATGCAATTTCCTATTCTCTCTCGCAAGCACTTTCTCTTCAAAAACTATAAATTATCGTAGATACTCTCGTTCATTTAGCAGTTAGCTACTCACTCTGAAACACTCCACCAATCAAGCAGTTAGTCATTTCAATCGATGACGCAGATTTAATATTTCTTTGTTCAAAATAAACTCTTTGTAAGCCTCTTCAAGCAATCTTTCAAGCATACCTTGAATTACTTCAGTCCTTCAAGGAGAATCATACGATCACCACAATCTGACGCTATGACGGTAGAGCTCTGTAGGAATCTACTTGTGTCACATCAATTCACGGTTTTGGAACATTCTTCAAGTGGAGATTATTGTAAATCAGGGAAAAGCTCTGTAGTGCAAGAAACAGCAGCGATATTTGGTAATATGGTGCATTAAACACATGCAAATCGCCTCTAAGTCTTCGAATCATTCAAAGATATTCTGCAAGGTAATTGGAACAAAAGAAAGAGAAAGAGAAATAAGATAAATGCAAGAGTTGCAGTGTTGTCTGATGGGA
>Ga0302285_10002451_pt1 | contig 10346 bp, 8 predicted proteins | sample III_Fen_E2_2_FD_200455 | JGI IMG/M metagenome (GOLD analysis project Ga0302285, IMG submission 200455) | Peat permafrost microbial communities from Stordalen Mire near Abisko, Sweden - III_Fen_E2_2 | ecosystem: Environmental > Terrestrial > Soil > Wetlands > Permafrost | place: Sweden: Abisko...
TCATCGATAAAAGTAACGATAAACTTTTTGCCTTCTTCAGGTCCAAAATGACCTTTTCTCCTTCTTGTACAGACTCTTGCTTCAATGAGGCGTTAAACCTGTTAAAATATATGTTGTTTAGGAGTTGAAAAATCACTTAAATTTTGAAAATATCTTACTTGATTCACTTAAGTTTATCCAGAAAACGATGTTTGAAGATTAGCATATTCGGCATTCAAATAGTATTTATTGAGTTCATTGATGACATTCACTGTCTTTCCAGTACCTGTTGGGCCGCAAATCAGTAGATGAATTTGATTTTACACACATCTATGCAGGAAAAAGTTATTTCTGATTGAGTCGCTCGTTGGGACAAAAATATTATGGTATTCGCCGCCTTTGGGAATTTCAAACTTTTTTTCTGTTTAAGTCCAATCAATCCATATTCCCTTTTGTTTTTCATAGCATAATTCGAAGATTGAGCTCTTTTCAGGGATACTCACACGAACTAATCTTGGTTCGTGAGGGAATAGCAAATCTAAACCGAGATCATATTTCTCAACTAGATCTTTATTTCCTTGAATCAAATCAATAATAAATAGCTTGAATTTCTTTCTAGAAACTTCTTCCATTGCAGCACCTATCGACCAAACTACACAAAAGAGACTGACGTTAATGAGAATATCTTCGATTTCCTTTGGAGCTTTTATGTTCTCTCCCTCGTAATCTTTCATGTAGGTCTTTAAATATTTCAAGCAGCTTCCAACAAGAGTCATTTCAGATTTGTGAACGTAGAATTTAGCATGACGAAGAGCCCAACAGAGACTAGAATCTATCATCCAATAGAGCATCTTCTCGAAGAAATCTATTTGCTTTTCAAGAGCTGGGGGAAGAGTCAGTACAAAACTTTTCACCTTTAAAATAAAATAAAAAAATGAAAAACCTCAAAAGTTGTGAAATATTTCTTACAAGTGGATCCCATCCAAGCTGCTTAGTTTCTAAGAAGACCATTCCGCATCGAGAAACTGTTGCTGGCGATGCTTACGCGAGATCTTCAACTTCGAACATCATTGTCATTTGATTTGTTAGTTTAATAATTTCTCCAGATGTCAGGCATAATTTTTTGTTGTCGTCTAAGACTGTGTTCATGTTTTCAATCCAGACTGCATCGACAGGTCCATCGAAAACTACCCACTATTTATCTAGAGTAGTATCTTATGCACAGACACGCATGATAATCGCAATGACTCCATCTGACCAAGATTTAGTATCGGGGTCGAGTTTGCCGTAGAGTTAATCGCTTGTGATGGATTTAGGATTTAGTTTGGAAGTGTGGACTAATTAATAGTCTCCTTTTCCTTTCAAAGCAGAAAGTGCACGTTGAAGATTCTCCATAACAGATGTCTTGCCTGAATATGCTTGTCCGACGATCATAAGCCCATGGCGAACATTAATAGTATCATACAATTGAATGCATTTATTTAGGAAATTTTGTCTTGGTTGTAGATTCTTTTCCGCACAAGCAGCTTGCAAGGATTTGAGTAGATCGCCATAGTCAATGATTGGAGATTCTACTCCTGGGAAGAGATCACTTGTGATGGATTTAAACAATGGAATATCGTTGATCGTGAATTTAGGTAGATTCACATCCATAATAGCTCTTAAACAGATGATATCTTCGCTGTCTGTCATGACACGTTTTAGATTTCCAGCAGCAGTGAGAATTGCTTTCAACGCTCTCATACCGAAATCATAATGATCTTGAGAACTCAACTGCTCTGAACTGAGTCTCAGCAAAGCAACAATCTTTCTAGCAAGATTTCTAGCTTCTTCGAATCCTACTGAATACAGGAAAATTTCCGCAATCAATGCATAATCTGGAACCATCATTGCACATGGTCTGAAAAGACTTTTGAGATTATCAGGTAACTCAGATCTGCCTGCATAACCTGGATTCATTGTGATGTTGATAGCGCATGTCTCCACGAGCTTTATTTCCTCTCCATCGAACTCAAAAGTCTCTTTTGGTCTTGCTTTATTATTTTTAATAGCATTCTAAATTGTCAAAACTTGAGATGCAATAACCGAAAGAACTTCTAAATCGATTCTATTGAACTCATCAAAGCAGCACCATGCACCAGAGGATGCTAAACCTTTGAAGAATTTACGCATTGCAACATAATTAAGACCATCAGAGCAGTTGAAAACAACGCACTACACTGCTAATGCTTTAGCAAGATCCTTAACTGTTTCTGTTTTTCCTGTTCCAGCAGGTCCTTCAGGTGCTCCACCGTATTATAATTGGAAAGCACCCATGAGTGTACGATAACATCTATCTGTGAGTGGAGTGATAACCAATCTTGTTGAATTTCCAAGATACTCAAAACTAAGCCAAAAATATTATTAGCAAAACGAAATGCTATTAATTTATATTTTGTTACTCATAGCTAAGATTGGCGCTAATCATCTGAACTTTAAGATCCGGTTTGTGGTTCTTCTCTTCCCAGTAGTAGCGAAGTTATGAAATCCAGTTGAAATCTTGAACAGAAGTACAATCTGATTTCTTCAGCTCGATAATCACATCCTTTGCATGAACATCAAGCACCACAAGTGCACCTAGAGTCAACCTAGCTAAAGGAGTCAGATCTTACCTGACTAGCTACACTGTTGCTTTCATTTGAGTCTCAAGATAATCAACATATTCACTAAGATGTGCAAAAGTGTAGATACCATCTTCAACGGGATCTCCTTTTCCACTAAGAATAGCATTTTCAGCTCCTCTCGTCCAGCGAACCATGTTTACAGCTAAAATGACTTATCCTGGCCATTTCTGAACCCAAGTAGTTTTAGGAATAGCATCGTCTAGAATTGAATTTTTAGTGATTGTCTTAAGTGTCCCACGCATCATGGATTCAATTTCACCCAGCCACTTTTCGACATTGCCTTTTTTATCTCCTTCGTTTACATTTATCTTGGAGTTAAACTTCACGTTTTCTAATTCTGCTGATATCATGCCTTGTACCTTTATTTCAGAAAAAATACAATGAAAAAATACAAAAGGTTGTTATTTTATTCATTACATCTTCTTTAGATGAGAAATCAAGCTTATTGATAGCTTCGAAGCACTTGTTAATGTGTTTCTGCACTTTTTGAGGGTCTTTTGTGTCTGCTAAAATTTCAAGTAACTCTTCATCAGAAAGGAAGAAGAATCTAGGGAAATCTCTCCTTTTGGATTCCAGATAATCTGAAAGTTTCTTCTGAATCTCGTCAAGCGTTTTGTTATGCTAATTGAAATCATTTTTGAGTCTATCGTTCTCAATATTTTCCCAAAGTCCTGGCTCCTTCACGAATTATTCCATATTTGTTCTAATAAAATTACATCAAAGAGTTATCAAACCTACTTTTCAATTTATCTAATTAATCTTTTACCTCCAGAAATCATCAACTGTGTCGAATTTTTGCTTTTGTAATTCCATTTTCTTTTTAATATCTTCTGATGCAAAAATTGGTTCCAGATACATCCATGATCTCTAGCACTTAATCCACCCCTCCAAGGTATCCTGGATAAACACTAATCGTTGTTCTAAAGGTTCTGCAACTCTCTTTAAATTCTTGATGTACGGTGAAGCCTGTTTTTGAAGAGATTTGCAATAAAAATCAATGTTTTTCTAAAAACAAAAAATAATCTTAAGAAATTCCATACCTTCATCATTGTGAGAATATTCAACTGATCATCTAGAATCTACTGAATTTCATCAACTCCCTTGAGGACATACGTTGCACGCTTGCTCTTAGTATAATCCATAATATCAAGTTTAAGAGCCTTGACTGTTTCTTCCATTTCCTTGAGTTTCTTCTCAATCTGATATTGTTTCTCAGCCTTACGAGATACCTCTTCAATCACGTCTTTATCAGGGTTTATCGTCTCGAGCAATTAAATAAATGTCATATCTTCAGTCATCACCTTTCCAACAACATTACAGCGTTCAAATATTTCCGCCCAGTGCTGTTAAACCATGGGTTTTTTCAAATTCCTCATCGCTTCCGTTGTCAAATATTCAAAGATCCAAAGTTTTTATCTGAAATCGGATATGTCTTTCTAAAGCTATTCTGCAAGTAGCGCTGCTCTTTCATCTCCAGCAGGGTCATTTTGATCGCTGAATTTCTTAAGTAAACCTTTTGTTTCGATGTAATATTTTTAGTTCACAGTCTTTTCAATCTCATGGAAGGATTGTCCTAAGAAGCTTCCACTGTTATTGCAAAAAATAGATTAAAAGAATTCTTAAACAAAAGCTATTTTAAGAAAAAAAATAATGATTTATCATTGAATTACTTAGTCCATTCATCGAAATTGTTCGTGAAATTGAAGAGAATATCCCACAGTCTGTGATAAGGATCGAATTCTTTTGCAACATTCTCAAGTTCATCCCAAATCGAAATCTCATCTCCGAAAAGAGCCTCGCGGGTATTGAACGATTTAACTTTCTCACTCGCTTGCTGGATGGAATCTCCAAAGGTAGCAACTTCTGTGTATTTCTCCTTGACATCATTCGAAGCACTGTATGAGTTGTACTGCTTGATGTGATGGAATTTCTTTTGAATTTCGATAATAGTGTTCTAGAATGTATCTTTCTCCTATTCCAGTGTGTTACGGAATTTCGCTTCACATATCTCATATGTTCTGTTACCCTCCATGGCAGCTTCTAATACTGACGCTGGTTATGTTTTGAGCATGAAGAATTATTCCATGCCAACTTCTTTCTCAGTGAAGCAGTACTTCTCCATGACTTTAAGGAATCCTCCAACGCAATTCACTTCGATGGCTATTTTTGCGAGGTTGACTTCGTTTGATTTGATTTGTGCTTTCAAAGCTACCAATTCCTGTTCGTTCGATGGTGTTTTCTTTAATTTATCACAGATTTCTTCATAAGTCTTCTGGATCCTCTTTGAATAAGTAAACAAAATACAAGTTTAAACAATGTTCAGTGAGCCAAAATATTTTTCCAAAAAATGAAACTACCTCTAGATTGTCGAAGCAGATAATATCAACTTTTTGCAGGATGCTCTTGACAAATTCATCAGCTCTTGCAACTAAATCTTATTTCGCTTGCTTTGTGCGAATTTAGAAAAAATGTGAATTTTTACTATCGATGCATTGCTTTTCAATTTCTTTTTTCGCAGTGAAATATTCTTAAATTTTCTCGTCGACATCATTCAAGTTTATATCTTAGATAAGTGGTTGTTTCTCCTTGTGCTCACCAAACAGCTCCTTAGTTACACTTGTGACACTCTTGTCAAGTAAAAATTGATATTATTTAAAACGCTCGAGTATCTCATTTGGTTTCTCGTAGCCCTGTTTTATGTATTTTAGAATTATCTCTGAACCTTCCTTGATCCACTCGAGATTCATGTTTATTTCAAAAGCTGGTTGTTTCACTAAGTCAATCAAAGGTACAAGGTCTTTTTCTAGCTATGAGAGCATATTCACTGATTCGACAAGCCATTCAAATGGTTTCAAGAGTACTTAACACACTTGAGCATACGAAGGCTCATAGAAGATTTATTACTCTTCTTCTTCAGTTTCAACTACAGGTGTTGCAGCAGGAGTATGCTCATCTTTTTTCTTCTTTTTGTCTTTCTTTTTAGTTTTTGTGAGGTTTACTTAGAGATTGAGTATCAACAGAGGGAATTCATTTATTCTCCAAACATCGCCTCCTTATTATTTTTCCTCAGGCACAGTGAACTTCTTCACAAACCTAATTTTGTAATGAGAAATTTTGATTATCAAAAGGTATCTCATTAAACTCCATAAAGAATTGAAAAAATAATATTACTCGCAGAAGTCTTTGATATTTCCTTTAACTACATTATTCCTAATGAACGTGTTGAACATAAAATCAATCCGCTTTAGAAGTCGCTACAGCTCTGAGCCCAAATATAATTTGCTTTCTGTCTAGTAAAACCTATAGATATCTCGCAATGTATCTTAAATCTCAGATATGAGATATTCTCTCCACTGCATTTGCAAAGTCGATCTAGCTCCAACGTGGAATGATTTTTATTGTTGCTCAAAGTTTGCTAAGAGAATAGGAAGTTGATGCTCACCCCAATTAATGTTAATCAGCTGAATAACAAAACAAAATATATTTTAAAAAATCATAATTTATTTTCATTATTTTCTTCTTCTCGTTGTTGTTTGTTTGTAAATAAAGTATTATCTTTTAATTATTTTTCGTTATTCAATCAAATTCTATTTATCTCTGTGTTCTCTCTTGTTTACCCTGAAATTCTCATAAATGAACGTCCTCTATGTAATCATGTTAAGTGTCTTGACCACAAGTTGCTTATTTGAAAAATGAATCTTGCACAATGCATCTTAGTTCTCATCGTAATTGTAATGAAGTTAGACAACAGTTCCATAGAAAGGAATAGACTTCTCTTCATATCTATTTCTGATTCTATATTTTTACCATTTTGGATCATTTTTTGGATCACTCATTTCTTTCAAGACTAAGCATTTCTTTATGAAATATACATATTGTTTTTCAGCATCCTACAATCAAAAATAAAGATAAAATGAACAAAGATTGAATAAACTTGTTGTTGCTTTATTGTGAACTAAAATATTATGTTACCTCAAATAGCTCAGCAACGATCTTGTTCTTGAGAATATCTTCCAATCTAGTTTCATGGTAATTCTTTTGCTTTTTCAAGACAAAATTGTAGATTTGTAGCTTCCAATCATGTGCCATGGTTTAGATTAACTCATCAGCTTGCTTCCCAACATACTTGTCAAATCTAATAATTTTGTTGTTTTCGAAAAAGAAATAAATAATTAATCGAATCTAAAGAATTAATTTGAATTCCATACCTTATTGCATCCTCTGCATTAACTTGTCTAGATTTAGATAAATCAACTCTTGACTTGAATTTATGCGAGTCTTCATCATTGAACATCAATGACAGTCTGACAACTTGCTTTAGCTGATTCGTTGCAATTATTCTAACTGTATATTTATCAGAGCTTGGATCGTAATCAAGAACCTACACATCTGTCCAGACATATTGTTTATTCAAGAATATTGGGCATTTACCATGAGGACCTTAGGGATTCTTCTTGAAAAGCTCCAACCAAGCTGCAGGGGTGATTTCTTCATCCCAACAATCATAATTTCTCAGATTCTTGTTTGTGTTTAGCCCTTTGTCTGCGAAGTCTTTTTCTGTAGCTTCGATATTTTCATCCTCTCTTGGACTTTGACCTTTCTTTTAAATCTAAGGAGAGTTATATTGCAGCTACATGCTACTATTCAAGCTGGCTTCAAGAAGGTTCTTCGGCGTTGCTTCATGCATTGATTGGCTCGCAACATGGACACTTTTCTAAGAAGAGCTAACTTTGTAACTTCTTTGTTGATGTATGCTGTTTGTGACTTGACGAGCAGATACATCGGAAGAATTATTCTGAGCAAATCTACTGGAATTTGGCATAGAAGCATTAAGGCTGCTTTCTGTTCCGATTTGAGCCTTTTAGCTGAAGAATTCATTTGAATCGATTGGAGGAAGTCTAACTTTATTGTTGTTTCCAGCTGCGACTTTATGTGCTACGACTCTGAAAAGAAAATGAATAATAAACAAACCAAAGTTATTTATTGCTATTTTTCTTAGCTAAAAAAATGAAAACAAAAATGAAATTTGAAGTTATGCTTTTTCAAACAAACAAACAAAAAACAACTCCCTTTTGTCTATGTTTTTCCTCATTATTTCTATGTCCAATGAACAAAATTGTGTCTATCTAAGTTACAAACATGAATATCTTACGGAGATTGTTTCTAAACTGGTTGACCATTGTGATAAGCCACAATAGCTTGATCTACGAACTTCTCTTCTTATTCTGCTTCTTGGAATTAAAATTTCGGCAAGCTTATCTTGTAAAGTGGTCCTAATAATTTTTTTCATTAAAAATAGTTTTGCAATTGACTCTCAAAAAAAGTTAGCACAAAAGAAGCATACCCAATGCCTTCTTAGATTAACGCGGCTTCATGGATAAGATTTCGAACGAGAGAAATAAGACAAGCTAATGAATCTGATTGCTTAACGATAGCCTTTTGTTTTTTAAATTGCCTTCTTTTCAGGGTATATTCTTGTTCCCTGCTGCGTTGTTTTATTTTATTTAATTGATTTATAGGAAGCGGAACTTGAAACTTGCCGACAATGTAGGTGATAAATGAATGAAAAACAAATTAAATTAAACAAGATTGCAACTTCTTTTTCTTGTCTTAAATTAAAAAAAAACACCAAAGCAGACTAAAGAGTCTCCTTTTCTGTTTTCATTCTAAATCTTATTTTCCTTTGGGGATTAATTTTTCTTCTTCTTCTTAACCGTTCTTTTTTTAGCTAAATGAGTTCTTTTTTAACTTTTAATCCTTATTTTTTGATTCGAATCAGTTTTTCTTAACTATTTTTTGTTTTGTTTTGCCTGTTTGCAATGAATAATAAAAAATGAATTAAATTTCTTTTTTAGATTTATTAATATTTTTAGATTGTCTGTTAGTTCCTTTAATAAGCATGTAAATATTGTTAGAAATGATTGAAACAAAAATCATTTTGTTTGTATTGAAATGCAACTGTTTGAAAAAATATGCTTTCATAACATAATAGAGATTTTTCATAATCAAACCAGTGTTTAAAAAAGGAGGAAAAGCAACAGTGAATTGATTATGCGGACTCCTTTTTTATCAATTAACTTGTTTCAATAAGGTGATTGATTTACAAAAATATAAAAGTTTTAAGATTAAATCATGAAAACAAGCTCTGGAATTGCAATGAATGCGAATGCATCTGGTTCTCCGGGAGCTGCTGGATCAAAATAACCTAAAGATACAGGAAGTGTGCGTGGAAGCCTTCTTAGTGGAAAGAGGTGAGAGCTTCGTTGAATTTATTTGCATTATTATTGTTTTGCGCAGTTTTTAACTTTACACAATGTGTGAAATGTTTGTGAAATAACTTTTCTCAAAGTTCAGGGGAATTAGGTGTAGGAACAGGAAGAGCCAATAAATCTAGAGAAGGAGTAAGCTACCTGAAATAGTTGTTTTAGTGAATTAAGCATTGATTTAATTTCTCTTTTAAGGGACCCATGCAGATGCAGAAGAGTCTTTATGGCAGCTAAATGATTGGCAGTAAAATCGCTAAGCTTTAGGACACAGGCAATTTCTATGCTAAAAAGATCGAAAGGGACACCTAAAAACTTGTATGAAGAAACGAAATCAACGGGTATGGGAATTGATCTTTTTTGATTATTAGGAAGCCATCGAGAAAGAGATTGAGAAAACAGAGAAGGTCTTACAAGAAAAAAGAAAAGATATGATGACAAAAAAGAAAACTATGGCAGACAGCGATCCGGTAGTACTGCAAAAGAAAATCAAATCTATGCATCTTAAGCTAGGTTTTTTGAAGAAAAAATACAATGAATCGCTTGCTAGCAATGAGGAATTTAAAGAACAAATCAATCATCTCCGTCGAGAAAAGAATATATTCGATAATATCTACGTTGAGTTAAAGGCAGAACTTGCAGAAAAAAAAGAGTAATTGAAGAAAGTTCTCACTGAATCACGTATTGCAAAATAAGAAATTCAAAAGGGGGAAGAACGATTGAGCAAATATCGCGAAGAAGCAGATATTGATCGGAAAAAGTTTGAGATGGAATTTCAAAGTGTTTACAATGCCTTACCAGAAGCAGATGCGAGAGATGAGAAACTTAAGGAGAAGTTTCTCTTAGGATCGAAATAGCAGCTTTCATCACATGACGAAAGAAATAACTCGCCTGTAACAAAAATATTCATTTAAACAACAAAAAAAAAAGGAAGTTTGTTTTGCGAATCCCAAAGCTATGAACTAACAAAATATCTTTAAAGTTTGATAGAAGTGCATATGACTTTGAGAATTTTCGGATAATGAACGGAGGACTTGGTGCTGCTGGTCTGTAAGCAATAAAAAAAGATAAAGCAAAACGGAATTAACAAAAAGAGAATCAGCATTTAGAGGGGCTCAAAGCAGAAGTTTCTTAGTATGAAGAGATATTCAAGAAGCTTCTGGAGGAAACTGGAACATAGGACATATCGAATATTGTGAAGACATTTGTGGATTATGAAACAGAAAACTACTCTCTGTTTAAATTTATCAATACTCTCAGGGATGAAACTGAGAAGCTCACAAACTAAAAGAAGAACCTACAAGAATAGATTAACATGTATAAGAATAAGCCCTCTGAATACCGCCAAGAACCAAAAACCATTAAGTTCATGGAACTTAAGGTAATAAATGGATTGAAAAATCACATTTTTTTAGATTTTTTGAGTTAAAGTTAATTTTAT
>Ga0302285_10002453_pt1 | contig 10342 bp, 7 predicted proteins | sample III_Fen_E2_2_FD_200455 | JGI IMG/M metagenome (GOLD analysis project Ga0302285, IMG submission 200455) | Peat permafrost microbial communities from Stordalen Mire near Abisko, Sweden - III_Fen_E2_2 | ecosystem: Environmental > Terrestrial > Soil > Wetlands > Permafrost | place: Sweden: Abisko...
ATGCAGGCTGATAAGTCATCTTAAAGATATCCATGACTTCATAGACCATCTATGGTCGTAATGTCTTGCTTCGTGCTTTCATATCCGCAATGACTTATTCAGAAAAATCGCAGTTCACGATCGCTTAAAACCCAGCATCATAAAGATCCTCTGAGAACAATGAATTTCCGCAACCAATATTCAGAATCTTAGCAGAAGGTGCTAACAGATTCACTAGGATCGACTAGAAATCCTTGAAATTGCCATACCATTCGAAGAACTCGCTTTCGTCCTTTTGCTTCTTCAACTTTCTAAAGAACTTATCCCAGTATGCCTTTGACTGGAATTCGCTGTAGTTTTTAGGTAAAATGTTCATTGTGTGATTCTTGAGATTTCTCTTTCCTTAAAATTTGTATATTTTTGTAAGTTTAATATATAATTTTAGTCTTGTATTGGTGAATGAAAAGCCAATTTGGGGACAAAAAAAATTCTGTTTTGTTCTTCCCTTTCCTCATGGGAGGGGGGATATCAGCAGAGTTAATCAAATCTAGACTCGCTCTTTTTCGTTCAACTCTCTTCTTTATTTTATCCGCTCTCACTGCTTCTAGGAATACACACATAGAACGAATATATTTTACTGCATACAAATGAGAGAAAAGAACCCTTTTCTGTCCATATCCATTTCATCTTTTCGATTTTTCAAGGGAAAGGTAAGATTGTTCCGAAGAAAATATGCTTCACCACGGGGAGTTTAAACAACACTTCTGTCTAATACATCTTCACCATGCCCTGTTAAAATGTCAAAATGTCATATTTCCGCCTTGCAATTAACCTTAAATAATTCTATTTACTTGTGCAATCTTTTTCCATGAAGAAGACGCTGAAATGTCATACAGAATCGGTGAATGCTCCGAGAAATTCCCTTTCTTTTGTTTCTTAATGAAATCGATGCAATGGAGGTACATAAACTCTTTCTCGTAAGACTTAATAATATCATCTTAGTGAATGAATGAAGGCTCAGAGACATTCTCGTTGTTAATCAGCTCACTTGCACCAAACAAGAAAGGCAGGAAATGGTAGTCATCTAATCCCCAAACACCATGCGAACCAGCTGGCTCCAGCATGTATAAAACTTGTATTCTACGCATCAAATTAATGTACCTGTTTCAAATTGAAAACCAATAAGCTAGATGACGGATATTTGGGATAATTACTTGTAGAATACAAAGCGACAAAGGACTTCTAAATCAGAATTATCGTAGAATCCTAATTTCTTGAGTGCGAGCATGAAGAATGCAAATGCCATTTCATGTCCTGTACCATAATCTAATCTGACATTGGAACCATAGGAATCTTGGAGATACACTCTCAGTTCAATTGCTGCACCCTTTAGCTTATCGCCTAAGTAATCACTCAAGAAAACATCAGTAGCCTAGTAGGAAATCATACAAAAAGTTCAATGCCAAAAATCACAAAAATGAAGCTACTCCCTCTGTTTTTTCAATTGTTACTGCAACCATCTTGTGATGCCAATCTTTGAACGCTATGTTTCCAAATCGCATAGGCTGCTGGATCGGTGGAGTTTCATCTAAGAGTTATCCTAACTTCTCTAGATATTCCCCTATTCTGTTGAATTTCCCTGTGTCCTTTGTCTAGGAGATAGACTTCGATTTCACGGCTGTTTGGATGTCACCCACAAAGAAGATGTATTCCTTGAGAGTGTTTCCATGTTTGAATAGCTCCAAATCAGATTCGATATGGAGTTTTTTAGTGGGTTCTTAGAAAACATGTGTCTCCCAATTTATTTATGTTGCAGGAGCTGATGCTGTAGAACAAGTAGATGTTCCTTTAGTGATAGCAGCGAACGCATTGGAGGGGATAGTTGTAGCAGGTTCTGTGCTTCTTTCGGAAGTTTACGCCTGCTAAGACGATGAGATTTCAGCCATTTTTTGTATTTTCGAGTGACTTGGGTGAAAAAAATTATTATTAATAATAATATCTGCCACTTCGTCTATAAGAATATTTCAATTTTCTATCAATATCAAGATATCCTCATTAGATCTATGGGAATATCCCATAATAATAAAATAATAATCCTGATTGATTTTATCAAAAGATCCATCATAGCTTGATTTCTTATCTAAATCCCCACCTTTGTAACTTAACTTCCTCTCCAATCTATCAATCAGATAAATATTCTCTTATCGAATATCATCTACATAATAAATTAAACTCCCCACTAAAGTCCCTTTAATACAGAGAAAAGTAATTCAGAAAGACAATAGAAACAAAAAATAATAATTTAATCAAAGAAACTTCTTAATCTTCTTTGCTTATTGTTTAATGCCCTAAAATAATAGAGTAGTCTGAGTTACGATTAGCTCAATGAGATTTAAATTGTGTATTTTCTCCCCTCACTTTCCCAACAATATTATCTCTTTTTTTTTTAATTTCTTTAAACCCCCTTCTTAAAATTCTTTTTACTAATTCAAATGTTCCCCAAACACAACCAAACAAATAAACAAACAAAAGAATAATTTCCCATGGGGAACATATTGTATAATTCAGTTGCTGACAGAGTTAAGATAAGCTAGATAATCCTCCCAGTGAATTGGCACTTAGTGATGATTATGAACCTGCTTAACAATCGTACCATCTGCTAGATACAGGATCCTATCAGCGTAGCATTCAATGTCTGGATTGTGTGTCACCATGACCATCGTTACTCGCTCATTTTCTTCTCTGGAATAGCCGAAATTATTAATACTCAAGAGTAAATCCATCACTTCAACTAAACAACCAGTCAAAAAATCAAATAAATCAGTTTGGCCAATTATTATCTGAAAAGACAGCAAATCTTTACCAGTTGATTTTGTGTCAAGATCACCAGTGGGTTCATCAAGTAATACAATCTAAGGAGAATTAGACAACGCCCTAGCAATTGCAACTCTCTATTGTTCTCCACCAGATAACTCAGAAGGCTAAGAGAGAGAAAAAATGGTTCAACAAACCAACCGGTTAGATTGGAATAAATAATTCCATGAAAAAAAAAATAATCTTTTACTAGATGATCCATTCGATCTTGCAATCCAACTCTAGTGAGAAGATTTATGACTCTCTTCTTGATCTCCTTACTGCTCTTAATTTTTTAGGAAAGATCAAAAAAGAAACACGATTAGCTTTCAATAAATATATTCCTGTTTGATGGTTGTTTTATTTTTTGTTACCAATTTATTGAGTATTTTCATTGGTAGTTCAACATTTTCATAGGCTGTCATAGTAGCCAGTAGATTGAATGTTTGAAATACAATGCCGATTTTCTCAAGTCGTAGCTTCGATAGATAGGTATCAGACGAATTTGTGTCAATGTTGTTGCCCAGCAGTCCTGAAATAATAAAAAAAACATCAACATCATGTTAAATATGCTGGTATTTTGCAGATTTATATTGTGATTATGTGTTCATACTGATGGTTCCTGATGTTGAAATATCAATAGTCCCTAGAAGATTCAAGAGTGTAGTCTTTCCACCACCAGAAGGACCTCGAATCATCACAAATTCACCTCTGATGTGAAAAATCATAAAACCGATATGCTTGTGGATATCTATGAAATGCAATTGTGTTACTTCTTGATCGGCTTGAATTCGGTATCTTCTTCTAATGTAATGTCATTTAAGGCTTTTACTGTGTCTTCTCTTCCAACCAATGAAAACTCTAGATGGATAAATAAGACAACATTCAGAGAGATATTTTATGAGTTTTGACTGATTATTTGTGTGACTTCTGTGCTTAATTGCTTAGTGATTTACCTTTAGTAAGATTACGGCATTCCATAATGACTTCACTTCCTTCGAAATTCTTTGGTTCCAGATCGTAGATCTTCTCATCAACGGAAACTAAATTGGAAAGTCAAATAAATCAAAGAAGGTTTTTGAAAAGGTAATATCATGAGAAGATGATGAACAAATGAGTGAATATATTCAATTTGTTTTCTTACGGTATTCCTTCATTTCTCTTCTTCTATTGTTCTACTGTTTGCTTCTTGAGATTGTTTAAATATTCTTAGATGAGTACAATTTAATTACAAGAAAAATCAGCAAATAACTCAGCGAATCTCCTTTTCTATTTTAAATCTTCGATTAATCGAACATATCCTCTTTTCTTCTATCCTCTCATCAGAAACAGTAGCATTGGGTTGTCTTGTCATTTATGTAAGGAGTGCTTTAATCTAGAGTAATTGGAAGAAACGAGAAATTAGAAATTCAAGAAAGATTTAAATAGTAAATTGCGAGAGATATTTGCAGATATTATGAAAAATAATTGAGATTTATGTAATTTTGTAACAAAAAAAAGAGAAAAAAAAACTTGAATTTATGATCTTCAAGAATAATCCACTTTGTAAAACTACACACTCAACATCTTGATTGTTATTTAATGTATTTGCTTTCTTTAATTCAAAGCTTGACATAAAAACAAGGAAACCGAAGAAGAATGTGTTTTAAAACAGCAACTTGCATTTATTCAATTTGATTTGATTTGTTTGATTTGGAGAGCAAAAAAGAAAAAAAGTGTAGATTATCATATCAAATATCATTTCACTTATTTCTAAAAAAGTAGTGCATTGTTTACTTGATTGTGGAGTTACTTCACTGAGAACAAAAGCAATGGATTTACCACCTAAGAACCCATGGAAGAAAGGGAGTTTAGTTCCATTAAGTTCATCAAAAGGCATGATAAAGAATAACAACATAGATGATGGGAAAAATAGTATCAATAGTAATAATGTCTTAGGTGGATTGGAGATAGCTGGTAATAAGATCAAATAGAGCAGCGGAAACAATAATAATAGCAATAATGGTAAACTCTTGAGCTAACAGCAATCTAAGTAAAAAGATGAAACACATGATATGCAAGATGAAGAAGAGGAAGAAAAAAAGGAAGGTTTTATATTCTAGAAACGAATGAGTTCATCTCGAGCTAGTTCGAATATGTATGTTGACAAGAACTACGACTAGGAGATCGATTTAGATGATGCTTTAACTGAATACGAGGATATCCCTATGCCATTGGAAAGTGGATTTCCTGTTAAAGGTGATTTCACAGCTCTGATGAGAAATCAAGTTGAAAACAATCCAGAGTTGAAACGGATCTACGATAATCATTTTCTAGATGCAAAGCGACGAGAGCATGACGAAGAGCAGAAGAAATTACGATTTTAAAGGAAAAAATTCGAAGAAATTGAAGAACTCAAGAGACAAACATCGAAACCATTTAATACAAAATAATTTAGTACACTCACAGGAAATCGCTTAAGACTTAGTTCTACGTCATCTACTACAAATAACAGTCATAAACAAAGGAGTATAGCAGGGACACTTTAAGGACTAAGTAGTACAGCATATGAGCGATCAACTGAATATACAATATCGCGATAAGAAGTTTAGAGTGAACGAGGAATAGGTGAAAACGATGAAGATATGGATTTAGATTTAGATGATGAAGATGTTGCGCATAGTGAGTATTTAGGATTTAGGAATTATTAAGGAAGTAGTGTGGAAATAAGAAGGTAAAGTAAAGGGGTGGAAGAGAAGAAAAAGAAGAAGATTGAGAAATAAACTAACTTGAAACCATTTAAAATTAGTGAGTTATGTAAGACAAAGAGGAAAAATGGATAAGAGGAGGAGGAAGAAGAAGGAAGGAAAGGATAGGAATAATAATTAGCAGTGAATAGCAATAATGGTATAACTTAGGTAGCATCTCAAGCTACTGGTTCTTCATCGTTATCTTTCCGCAAGCATCTTTCGATGAAGGAAAAACGACGAGTTGCTGCTGAGGAAGCGTTGCTGTAAAAAATGGAATAAAAGAAATTAAACAGTAAAACTGGTTGGGTTGTGAAAGAGCAACCAAGCAAATAGACTATTAAAAAGCAAGTGAATTTAGTTGAGCTAGCAGAATAGAAGGAAAAAGCATAATAGATCTAGCGTATAGAGTAATCAGTCAAAGAAATTGATAGAAATATGAGTGCAGTGAATAGATAACGAGTAGCAGCGATGGTGGCTGGAAATAATGATATGTAAAGCATGAACGAGAACAAACCTATGACGGAGTTAGATTTAGAGTTATCAGCGAGGGAAGCTGAGTAGTATGTCCAAGAGAGAACTGCGAGAATGAATTAGTTGCATGAACTCATGGAGGATTCGGTAGATGACTTGTCGTAAATGAGTGCAGCGGATTTTCGATAACGAGCACTGTTTATTACGGATTTTAATAAAAAGACGAAGGAAAATTCGTTAGCGAATTCGGAAATTTAAGGAGGTGGAGGGTAGAAAAAGTAGAAGGGATAAGGAAATAGTTAAGCAAATGCAGAAGATGAAGAAGAAGATGATTTTGATAGCTAATCGTAAGGTTCATAGGGAATTATTAAGAAAAATGGAGCTGGTGGGTATTTTATTTAAAAGAATATCGATGCTGCATGGAAAAATGAACTAACTCAAGCTGAGGAAGGACAAGTTAGCAGATTACCATAAGAAGCTAGAGATAGGTTAGATGAATTACTCCAAGGTGTAGATGATTTCTAGGTTAGTACAGAAGAGCAAAGACTTCTTCGAGAGCGGAATCCATTCGGTGTTGATGAGGATATTTAGAATTAACTGCAGATGATAGATTAATAGTTACAAGCAGTTTAGATGAACCATTCGTAGATAACTTAGCTACTTGGTCATGATTTGTTTAGCTTAAAGGATGCATTACTTCCATCTGATCCATAGTTGAGACATCAAGCAGAGTAGAAGATACTTCAAGCGAAGTTGCAAGAAGTTAATTAGAGATTGTAGACGCTGTTTGACAATGCGAATAACAATGGAAAAATAGGGAATAAAGTGTAGAAGATTAAGATATAGGATTTGTTAGCGTCGATTGTGGAAGAAAGGCAGCAGGGAAAGGAGGAGAAGAATAGAGAAGGATAGGAGGAACAGAAAGACAATCGAAATGGAAGAGTTTAGAATACAGGAATTGTGTAGAATTACTTGCCATTGCTGTCTGATGGAGGTGTACTGGAGTTGTAGAATATTTAAAGTGAATTTGAAGCAAATGAGAAGTTATTAGAAGATAGTAGAAGATTGATGGCGAATATGCAGAGTGTAGAGATTGACAAAGAGATTGGCGAATACAGAGTGCTGCTAATGGAAGGGGAGGAGGAATAGAAGAGAATTGAAGAAGAAAATGAGTTAGAAAGGGATTAAGAGTTGATGGAGGAGTAGACATTGATTATGAGTGATTTACGTTCGAGATTGAATGACATTGAAGGAATTTAAGAGGAGATTAGGTTAAGGGAAAGGAAGTTTATTGAGGAAATTCGAGAGAATCATTTAGATGCGGCGTTAGGGATCACTTTCACGAAAGGATAAGAAGAGAAAGGAGATGGGATGGAAGAGAAGAAGAAAGATACAGGGGAGGTAGGTTAAGTGGAAGATAAGGGGGAGTATGAGGACTATGAAGTAGAGGATTTACGTGCTTTGCAGGAATAGGAAGCTCAGGAATTGTAGGAGAGAATAGAAAAGGAGTTAAAATTGATTGAATAGAAATATAAAGATTTATCAGCTAATGAGATAGATTCACATTTAGCGGAATTGGAGGAACAAGACACTGCCTTGACAAATCATCTTTTAGATAGAGATCCTAAGGTTTTAGAAGGATTAAGAGAGTCAATTGTGTAGACTATGGAGAAGGAATATTAGGAATAGGATATTTAAAAGTAGTTAAGGGAAAGTTAAATGAAAAGTTGGAGAATGGGATTGTAAGCAAAAGAAGGGGAGAAGGATGAAGATGAAGATGAAGAGGATTTGGAGGAAAGTGGAGTGTTTGAAGAGGATAATGAAGAGAGATAAGATGGAGAGAAGGAAGATGGGGATAAGGAATTAGTAGAAAAAGGGAATCTTGAGATGAAAGAAGAAGAAGAAGAAGAAGAAAATGATAATAACAATGAAGGTGAGGTAATAAGGGAGTAAGAGCATTCTAAGGATATTGAGGATGTAGATTTAGCTGAAAGGAAAAAGAAATTTGAAGAATATTTGGCGAAGAAGCAGCTAATCAAGTAGAATGAAGATAAATTACAAAAGATTCTTTAATAACAGTAAGAAAAAGATAGACAACAAGAGAAGGAGACTAATAGCCCTGCTTTTGAACTTATTGATTCGTTGCTTCAGCCAGATGTGCAAAATAGAATAAGTTCAAATAGTTATCAAAATAACAGAGATAACAACCAGAATATGTTGAATACCTAGAATAATAATAATATCCAACTAATTGACAGCTTAATGGTCCAGCCCGAGTAGTAATATTAAAAATCACCTCCAAAATCCCAAGAAAATCACTAATTTGAAGATAGTCTAGAAATGTGATAGAAAACAATGAGCTTCTTAGTAGAAAAACACTATAAAATATTCCCTACAAGACTTTGTTCAGCGAATTATCTTAAATACAAGTAGCATTTGTGTTATTACCAAATAGATATTATCTTCTTACCACATATAAATAATCACCATCAGTTTTGCTTCTTTTTATTTGAGATACTTTTTTCTCCTTCAAGCCAGAACATATTTCTGTTTCATTTAGTTGGTTGGGTTGATATCCCCCTTTATTCATTCTCTCCAAGCAAATCAACGTTGCTATTCTTAAACAAATTACCCGCCAGAATACATATTCTTATTAATTCCAGCTCCTTCTTTTTCATATGGGCAACAACAAATCATATTAATAATCACTTTTATTCCCAGTTTTTTCATATGTTTTCTACTTCAGAAACACACATACATAATCCCGCACTATCAACTCCATCGTTCTTCTCACTTGTTATTCTTCCCATTGAGTGTTTATGCATGTTCTTTCCTAAACTAAGTTGAATCAATGACTTTATCAAATGATTTCTTCGACGCATTAAACGACTGATCCTCATTTTCTTAACTTTTTCCAGTTGCATCTAGCTGAACCTCTCTTTATTCTGAGTCTAAATGATACTTGTACCTCAGCCACTCATTGTATGCGTCTTCATCGTAGACCTTAAAGTTTACACCAGGGAGTAGTTTCGTCAAATAATCCATTCTAACTGGTTCATCATGCATGACAGAATAATGACATTCTTCACATAACTTCTCCATTTAGCTTGAAACTGGTTGAAATTTCGCTTTAAAGACGATTTCTTCTATTTTCTAGATGATCTATGTTTTCTAATTGCCTTTAAGGAGAATCTTAGGTATTTTGGATTCATCTTTGGAATTAACTCCAAGGGTTTTCGCGTGTTTCATGACACCAGCGAGAAATCTCTTCATTGTTTTGAAGCTAATACAATTCGATTAATCAATGTGTTTCAGGAATATTATTAATTTTCCATAAAGATCTAGAAATCAGATTATCTTCATGGAACAAAAAACAAATAAAAGAGCAATTAAAAATCTAATTTTGAAGGTGTTGAGTTAAATAGAAGAATTTAGAGCTGAGGATATCTGATAATTGAATTATTCTATGTCTTCATTGGTTCCTTTTCTTGTAGTTTTTTAGGTTTCATTATTAGGGATTTTGTTTAGAAAAAATACTGAATAATCTTCGTTATTCTAGCATACCCCTCTCCTTTGAAAAAGCACATCCTTTCTATTATGTTTTTAAAAAAAAACACGCATTCAAGTTTTTATATTTTTATATCAAGAAGCATTCTTTCCTTTCACTTGCAGCTCTTCAATTATTAACTATTAACCCTTCCTATATATTCATTAATAGTAGCTTCACTATCAACAGCGAAAACCACACAAAAATTCGTTAAAAACTAAGAATTTTTATTCTTCTTCAAGATAATATCGTTCATACAGAATCTAATACAAAAAAGGCATGGGAGTATTTCTTGAGCGTGTATTGTCTGTTTCATGAATCTCCTTGCGCATCTATGAAATAACTGGAGTACTTCTCCAAACCAAATGTCACTTTTTCCCTTGCTCTTTCATTTTTTCATCATGAAGTTTTTGCTTCTCTCGCATGGCATCGGCATGATTATCTTTAACTTTGCTCCAATCTTAATTACCATCTTTGTTCTTGTCTTCGTTTCGCTTTCTAGCTCGTTCGCGGTCAATATCACGCTGGTTTCCTCTTGTCATCTTGCTGTAAATCAAATCAGTATTGTTATTATTATTATTTATTGTAACAATTCCGTAATTATTAGAGCTTGAAGAAGACACGTAATTGGTTTTTCATTTAGCAAGTACTCATGTAATCATCAATGCATACCAGCAAAAATAATTTTTGAGTTTTTTATGATTCCCCTCCTCCCTTCCTCCCCCCAAAACCATAAGATGAATAATTTAAACTATTAATTAAA
>Ga0302285_10002455_pt1 | contig 10340 bp, 9 predicted proteins | sample III_Fen_E2_2_FD_200455 | JGI IMG/M metagenome (GOLD analysis project Ga0302285, IMG submission 200455) | Peat permafrost microbial communities from Stordalen Mire near Abisko, Sweden - III_Fen_E2_2 | ecosystem: Environmental > Terrestrial > Soil > Wetlands > Permafrost | place: Sweden: Abisko...
AGGGAGTTACTTATTTTCATTCCGTGTTGCCGCAGCAACTGCCGCATCATTGACACTACTTATGGACGGAAAATCTATTGGTTCGCAAGCTATTGCTCCCACAGGGAGTTTTCAAACGTGGTTAACTCAAACAAATTGTTTCAACCTGTCATCGGGGAATCATACAATTCGTCTTCAACTTTCTTCGGGAGCTATATGCCTCAATTGGTGGTCTATAACAGCAATTTCAAGTGGTTTTATTCATGAGATATTGGATACGGTTCGACTTTCTCCCAATCCGGTTTCTCAGCTATTGAATATACATCTTCCCGATCCACAATGTGAAGTGGCATTATTGAATGTATTCGGAAAAACCTTATGGCAGAAACACGGGGCGACTGAAATTTTGATGAACCCTTATTCTGACGGATGTTATATTGTTCAAATTACTCTTCCAAATGGTGTCCGAAAAATGTATAAGATTATAAAAAAAAATTAGCAAATCGATTTACTTAATAATTAATTATGTGCGTTTTAGCAAAGAAAAACTTTGTTTTTCTTGATCAATTCTATTTTTTCATTCTTAAATCTCTATTTTATGAAAGCAAAACTTCTACCTTACAAATTTGTATTAATTTTAACTTGTTTAGCAATGGTGTCAGTTCTCAAAGCACAAACCGCTTCGACTTTTGCAGATTTGCAAACTCAATTTGCAACTGCAGTTGCTAGTGGAGTGCCATCAACAATCACATTGGGAGCTGCGATTACTATCAATGCTAATTTCGATATGACCTCAACAGGTGATGTCATTACTATTGTTGCTCCTTATTCTCTTTCTGTTGCATCAGGGTCTACTTTTACAATAGGCAATAACGTGAAGATCAATGCAACTGTGGCAAATGCTATTGCAGCTTTAGCAGGTAGTACAGTAAACGTAAATACAGGTTGTACTATAAGTAGTACTGCCACATCCCCTTTAGCTGCAGCCGGAGGTAATGTCAATATCAATGGAGGCACAATTACCACGAGTAATTTACCGGCAGTGTCAGCAGGTTCTTCATTGGGTAGCGGAGGTATTTTGACCATTAATGGGGGATATTTAGCTTCTACTGCTACCTCAACATTAACTCGAGGAATCGTAATTGACTACAATGGAACTTGTATTGTGAACGGAGGTGAAATCCATGCAGATCCCTCTGTTAGTGGAAGGGCTATTAGTATAAATAGTACTAATGCGGGAGGTAAATTATATATTAACGGAGGAACAATTACAGCCACCGGTACTTCAGGAAGAGCTATTCAGTTAGACAACAACAATTCGGCTGCATGGATAATCGGATCACCCACAATAACAGGCGGTTTAGAGGCCATTATGGCACAAAAAAATGGTGTAGTAGTATTGTCAGGTTCGCCCACATTAACCGGTGTAATTGGAACAAATACTACCACATCAAAACTTTACGACTGTAGAAATATTACGTCAGTTTCGTCTACGCCAGGGACAGGTTCGTACAGTAGTGATCAAACAGTTACTTTAGCTGGTGGTGGAACAGTCAATAAATATGTCAACACTACTTCAGCCTTTACGACAGTCACGGCTACTTTGGTCTATACTACTGATGGAACCACTCCTGTTGCCACGAGTACTGCGTATGTTAATCCGTTTGTAATTCCAGTTTTAACGATGCCAACAACGTTAAAAGTCGCCACTTTAATTGAAACCACAATTGGTACTATTGCCTCTTATACCTACACCAGTTTGGTAACTGGCATCAACACTCCATCTCAAAATGAGATACTGATCAATAACATAATTATTAATTCCATTGATTTGTCAAATATAGAGGGATTTGAAGAAGCTAATTTGTTCAATATTTCCGGCAAAATGGTGTTTAATGGTCAATCCGAAAAAATTATTGATGCATCTATGTTGCAAAAGGGTATTTATATATTGAAAATAAAAACAGCTAATGGGATGATTTTACGTAAAGTCATAAAAAAATAGAAGTATAGGTTTTATAAAATTAATCCAGTCGTATTTATTAGATTGAAGTTGACTGGATATTTTATCACTTGAATGAGGGTTAACTTAAGACCAAAATAGAGGTTGTTAAGTTCTATTATACTCGAATACTATACAGCTAAAAATAAAAAAAGCAGGCAGCTCTTTCGGGCTGCCTGCTTTGCTTTATTGAATCGGAACCGGTAGTTATACCAATTTCATCTCTTTCAATACATCGTTCATTACCTGAACTGCCGCTGCACTCTTGTCGAAAGCAGCTTGTTCGTCGGCGGTAAGTTTCACATCCACAATTGCCTCTACACCGCTTTTGCCAATTACCACAGGCACACCGATACAGATGTCATTGTGTTTGTATTCGCCTTCGAGGAATACGCAGCAAGGTAAGATGCGTTTTTCGTCATTCAAAATCGATTTTACAAGGAATGCAGCCGATGCACCCGGAGCCATCCATGCAGAAGTTCCCAGTAATCCGGTCAATGTAGCACCACCCACCATTGTGTCGGCGACTACTTTGTCTAAAACTTCAGCAGAGAGCAGTTCGCTTGCAGGAACACCTTTGCAGGCAGCAAGGCGTTTCAACGGAATCATAGTGGTGTCGCCGTGTCCGCCGATAACCATACCTTCGATGTTGTTGCCATTGGTATTCAGCGCCTGGCTCAGGTAGTATGTAAAGCGTGAGCTGTCCAATGCACCACCCATACCGATTACGCGGTTTTTAGGAAGACCTGCGGTTTTGAATGTCAGGTAAGTCATTGTGTCCATTGGGTTGCTTACAATCACCAGAATAGCCTTAGGCGACTCTTTAATGATGCTGGCAACCACAGAGTTTACAATCCCTGCATTTACACCAATCAGTTCTTCGCGTGTCATACCCGGTTTGCGGGGAAGCCCCGATGTAATAACCACCACGTCCGAATTAGCGGTTTTGCTATAATCGCTGGTTACACCGGTTACTTTGGTAGCAAAACCCAAAGTAGGTTGAGTTTGCATGATGTCCATCGCTTTTCCTTCAGCTACACCTGCTTTGATGTCGAGCAAAACCACTTCGCTGGCAATTTGATTTACCGTCAGAACATTGGCGCAAGTTGCACCTACATTACCTGCTCCGACTACTGTTACTTTTGACATAACTAATTAGTTTATAGATTAATGAATAGAATAAATAATACCTTGTTTAAGAACACAAAGGTAGCTGATTATCTTTGGATTAAAGAAAAAATTCTGTAATTCTTTTCCCTAAAAAAACTAAAGAATATGGGTAAGAAGAGGGCAAAAAATTTAAAATTGAGGCTTGTGTAAGACAAAAAGAGACCGTCGGATACTTTTTTGACAAAAAAAGGGAGAAATATTTGAATCTCTAAAAAATATCCGTATCTTTGTCGCCCCGAAATAAGAATAGAAAACAACATTATAAAACGTTACGGCAATGAAAAGAACATTCCAACCATCGAACACAAAACGCAGAAACAAACATGGTTTCCGCGAACGCATGGCTACCGCTAATGGCCGTCGGGTATTAGCATCACGTCGTGCAAAAGGCAGAAAAATCTTGACCGTTTCATCCGAATTCAACAAGAAATAAGTCTTTGCAATTTTGTAAAAAGGCGCGACCGTCCCGAAGTTAACTTCAAGACGGTCGCGCCTTTTTTTGGTGGGAATGTAAAAATATGAAACCGAAAGGAGCCAACAATCAAAATGCGGGGCAGTACCTATTGCTTTGTATAGTCTCTTTTTGGTTAAATACAGAAAATACTGTGCTGAAAGCCAGTGATTTGTATACGCCTCTAAAGTGCACAACCAGCATAAATTAGAAGGGTTTTAGTTTTTTAACGATTGTTTTGTAAGTAAAAACCTCTTTTGGTTTAGCTCAATAAGGTATCATAATCCTCCTACTCATCAGTTGTTTGGGGCAATTAAAAATAACGTTAAATTGGAAACCCAATCTCATTTTCCATACACACCCTATTGATAATTCCATTACATTTGCAGTCTGAGTAAGAAATTTTTTTAATCAATAATATGAACTCAACACTGCAAGAACTCACCGACAAAATTTATCTCGAAGGCGTCGAAAAAGGCAAGTCCGAAGCCGATGCTATTGTTTCCAAAGCACAAGAAGAAGCTGCCTCCATTCGACAAAAAGCCGAAGCCGATGCCGCTGCAATCGTGGCTCAAGCCAAAAAAGACGCCGATGAGCTTGATAAAAATACCCGTTCGGAGTTAAACTTGTTTGCCCGCCAGGCAGTAGAAGCCCTCAAAACCGAAGTTACCGACCTTATAACCGGTAAAATTACCGAAGACTCGGTGAAAGCTGCCGTTGCCGACAAGGCTTTTATGCAAAAAGTGATTCTTGCTTTTGCACAGGAATGGGCAAAAAAGGAGGAAGTGACCATCGATGCAAAAGATGCCGCTACCCTGACAGCCTATTTTGAAGCCAATGCCAAAGACTTACTCAACAAAAGCATTACCATTAAATCGGTGAATGGTCAGAAAGCCGACTTTGCAGTGCATCCTGCTGCAGGCGGTTTCAAAATTACCTTTGGCGAAGCTGAATTTGTGGAATATTTCAAAGAATTTTTACGTCCTAAACTGGTAGAGTTGTTGTTTTAAGTTGCGTGCGATTCGAAACTGATAACCCGTAATTTGTAACACGATGAGCAAATATTACTACCTGATAGCCGGATTACCCGAAATCCAGCCGGATGATGCTAAGTTGAGCCTTCCTCTTAAAGAGCTCAAACTGACTCTGCAAGAGACGCTTACGAAGAAGGATTGTGCAATTACCGATCTTATCTTTCAACAGTATGAGGCACAAAACTGGCTGGCTTTTCTGCAAAACAATGATGTACAGCTTCATCCGCTGGGACTCTCTTCTACGGAAAATTTCGAAGAAGTGGTTACCCTGCTGAAGGAGACGGAAAATCCAAAGGTGAAAACGGTTCCATCCTACTTCCCCACATTTGCCTACGCTTTTTGGGACGATAAACCTATGTTCGAGAATCTCTCGTGGAACGACCAAATCACAGCATTGTATTACAAAAATGCCATTAAATGCAAAAATAAGTTTGTGAGCCGTTGGTTTGAGTTTTGTCTCAATATCAATAACCTGCTGGCAGCTTACACATGCCGAAAACATGGATTCGACATACAATCGGCAATAGTGGGCGATAATGAAGTGGCAGTAGCACTGCGTGCAAGCAATGCCCGCGATTTTGGGGTGGGCGACTTTTTTGAACAAGCCGATCAGGTGCTCAAAATAGCCGAAGAGACCGATTTGCTGGAGCGTGAACGTAAAATTGACCTGCTTAAATGGCACTGGATTGAAGAACAAACAGTGTTCGACTATTTTACCATTGAAGCGGTAGCTGCCTATCTGATGAAACTCGAAATAATAGAGCGGTGGTTGCCTCTTAAAAAAGAGAGCGGTGCCACCATTTTCCGCGATTTGATTCAGTCATTGAAAGGTGGAGTTGAATTTCCGGCCAGCAGATAGTGTACGACACAACAAAATACGTTTTTAAGGCGAATGAACCTACGGTCAGCGCAAGCTAAATCTTGAGACTTAGCACTTGAATAGCAAATCAGCGATAGCTAACTTATATTTGAAACAAAAACAATATATAGCATAATATGTCAACAAAAGGGAAAGTTAAAGGCATTATTTCCAATCTTGTAATTGTAGCGGTGGACGGCCCTGTGGCTCAAAACGAAATATGCTACATCGAAACCGGAAATACCAAACTGATGGCGGAGGTCATCAAAATTATCGGCGACAATGCGTATGTGCAGGTGTTCGAAAGTACACGTGGCTTGCAGGTTGGTGCCGAAACCGAATTCATGGGGCACATGCTCGAAGTGACATTGGGTCCCGGGTTGTTGTCGCGCAACTACGATGGTCTTCAGAATGACCTGGATAAGATGCTCGGCATTTTCCTTACCCGTGGAGAATACACTTTCCCGCTCGACAAGGACAAACAGTGGGATTTTAAACCGATAGCTAAACCCGGCGACATAGTCCAGGCAGGCAGTTGGTTGGGTGAAGTGGACGAAAATTTCCAACCTCACAAAATCATGGTGCCTTTTGTGTTGCATGGCAGTTATACCGTCAAATCGGTGGTTGCCGCTGGCCCGCATAGAATTTATGATATTGTGGCCGTGATTGTGGATAGCGATGGCAAAGAAATAGATGTTACCATGGTACAAAAATGGCCGGTAAAGAAAGCTATCACTTGTTATAAAGAAAAACCACGTCCTTTCCGTCTGCTCGAAACAGGCGTACGTACCATCGATACGGCAAATCCGATTGTGGAAGGCGGTACCGGTTTTATTCCCGGTCCTTTCGGAACAGGAAAAACCGTGCTTCAACATGCTATTTCAAAACAAGCCGATGCCAATATCGTGATTATGGCTGCCTGCGGCGAGCGTGCCAACGAAGTGGTGGAAATTTTTGTGGAATTTCCTGAACTGGAAGACCCGCATACCGGTCGCAAGTTGATGGAGCGTACCATTATCATTGCCAATACCTCTAATATGCCCGTGGCTGCCCGCGAAGCCTCGGTATATACCGCAATGACAATTGCCGAGTATTATCGTTCAATGGGCTTGAAAGTGCTGCTTATGGCTGACTCTACTTCGCGTTGGGCACAAGCTTTGCGTGAAATGTCGAACCGTCTGGAAGAGCTTCCCGGACAGGATGCATTCCCGATGGATTTACCCGCTATTATCGCAAACTTCTACGGACGTGCCGGTTATGTGTATCTCAATAATGGCGAAACAGGCTCCATTACCTTTATCGGAACGGTATCGCCGGCAGGTGGTAACCTGAAAGAGCCTGTAACCGAATCGACCAAAAAGGTTGCGCGTTGCTTCTTTGCCCTCGAACAAGCCCGTGCCGACCGCAAACGTTATCCGGCTGTAAACCCCATCGAAAGCTATTCTAAGTACATTGAATATCCTGAATTTGAGGAATATATTGCCAAACGTATCTCTCCCGACTGGACAGCGAAAATCAATGAAATGAAGACGCTGCTTCAACGTGGTAAAGAGGTGCAGGAACAGATTAATATTTTGGGAGATGATGGAGTTCCGGTAGAATATCACATTACGTTCTGGAAATCGGAAGTGATTGATTTTGTGATTCTCCAACAAGATGCTTTTGATAAAATTGACTCGGTTTGCCCTATCGAAAGACAGGAATATATGCTTAATCTGGTGATGGATATATGTCGTGCAAAATTCCACTTCGATAACTTCAACGAGGTAATGGATTATTTCAAACGTATCATCAATGTCTGTAAACAGATGAACTATTCCGAGTTCAAATCGGAAGCTTTTGAAAAATACATCAAGGAACTCAACGAAGTGTTGGCCTTAAACGAAGTAACTAAGTAGTTGGAAATAAACGATTAATAATTAATAATTTACAGATTGATTCTATTGAGTTATTTGTGAGTAAAATAATATATCATGGCTACAAAAGCATTTCAAAAAATATACACGAAAGTTACACAAATCACAAAAGCCACCTGTTCGCTCAAGGCCGGAGGTGTAGGCAATGAAGAATTGGCCACTGTGAACGGTAAATTGGCGCAAGTGGTAAAGATTATGGGAGAAGATGTTACACTTCAGGTGTTTGAAGGTACTGAAGGTATCCCTACCAATGCCGAAATTGTATTTCTTGGCAAAGCCCCTTCATTGAAAGTGAGCGACCAGCTTGCCGGTCGGTTCTTCAACGCTTTTGGCGACCCTATCGATGGTGGTCCGTCTATTGAAGGCGAAGAGCGCGAAATTGGCGGTCCATCGGTAAATCCTGTACGCCGCAAACAGCCTTCGGAACTGATTGCGACCGGTATTGCCGGCATTGACCTGAACAACACCCTGGTGTCGGGTCAAAAAATTCCGTTTTTTGCGGATCCCGATCAACCTTACAATCAGGTAATGGCAAATATTGCGTTGCGTGCCAAGGCCGACAAGATTATTCTGGGCGGTATGGGTCTCACCAATGACGACTATTTATACTTCAAAAACGTATTTAATAATGCCGGTGTGCTCGACCGTATTGTGAGCTTTGTAAATACAACCGAAAATCCACCGGTAGAACGTTTGTTGATTCCTGATCTGGCATTGACGGCTGCCGAATATTTTGCGGTAGATCATAACGAAAAAGTAATGGTGCTTCTTACCGATATGACCTTGTACGCGGATGCGCTTGCGATTGTGTCGAACCGTATGGATCAGATTCCTTCTAAGGATTCTATGCCGGGTTCGCTCTATTCCGACTTGGCAAAAATCTACGAAAAAGCGGTGCAATTCCCTGCCGGAGGTTCTATCACCATTATTGCCGTCACCACATTATCAGGTGGCGATATTACACATGCAATTCCTGATAATACAGGTTATATTACTGAAGGCCAGTTATTTTTGCGTCGTGATACCGATATTGGTAAAGTAATTGTGGATCCGTTCCGTTCGTTGTCGCGTCTGAAACAGTTAGTGATTGGTACCAAAACGCGCGAAGACCATCCACAGGTGATGAATGCCGCCGTACGTCTGTTTGCTGATGCGGCCAATGCGAAGACAAAGCTCGAAAATGGGTTTGACCTTACAAATTATGATGAGCGAACCTTGTCATTTGGTAAAGATTATGCAGAAGATATTCTGGCCATTGATGTAAATATCGGTACAGAGGAGATGTTGAATGTCACTTGGGGGCTGTTGGCCAATTACTTCAGACCGGAAGAAGTGAACATTAAACAAACATTGGTGGATAAATACTGGCCTAAATAAACTTACAATACCAATATTTAGCTATCGCTGATTCCAAATTCATAATCTGAAAGATCAATATCAGAGCAGACGAATGAAATTTTGAAACATTGAATCTTGAAATTAAAATATGGCAATATCATTTCAATATAATAAAACATCACTGCAACATCTTGAAAAGCAACTTAAGGTGCGCGTCAGGGCTTTGCCGACCATCAAAAACAAGGAGAGTGCGCTCCGGGTGGAGGTAAAACGCGCCAAAGACGAGGCCAAAGAGTTGGAACAGCAACTGGAACAGCGCATCAATGCTTATGATCAGATGTTGGCTCTATGGGGTGAATTTGATACCACGTTGCTAAAGGTGGAAGATGTGAAAATGGATGTAAAGAAAATTGCCGGAGTGCGTATTCCCTTACTCGAAGGTGTGGAATACTCCGTGCGTCCGTTTAGTCTCTTCAGCAGTCCGAAGTGGTTTGCCGATGGCATTACTCAATTGAAAGAACTGGCTCAAATCGGTATTGAACAGGAATTTATGGAGCAAAAATTAAATTTGCTCGAATATGCTCGTAAAAAAACCACACAGAAAGTAAATTTGTTTGAAAAAGTGCAAATACCGGGTTATGATGATGCAATTCGAAAGATAAAACGTTTTATGGAGGATGAAGAAAACCTCTCCAAATCGTCTCAAAAAATCGTGAAATCACGTCAGGAAGCTGAAAAAAATGCGGCAAATTAGTTACTATCAATTACCACAAGCTACACACAAAAAAGGAGCAATCATATGATAGTTAAAATGGAAAAATATACCTTTCTGGTATACCACAAGGAGTACACAGATTTCCTCACTCGTTTGAGGGAACTTGGTGTGTTGCATGTGGCCGAACAGCAAGGAGGAGCTATTGACGACGAAACGCTACGAAATAATGTTCAATTGGCGGCGCGTTTCAAAAGCGCTTTGAAGACGCTTGATCATCATATTGACAATGAGAATCCGCTACCACAAAATCCTGATATTGACGGCATGCAATTGTTGTATGAGCTTGAAACGAACCTTCAACAGAAGGAACAGCTCTCGCTCAAAAGACAAGCTCTTGATAAGGATATGGATAGAATGGCTCCATGGGGTGATTTTAGCTGGAACCGTATCAAACAGCTCGAGAAGACAGGTCTTGAAATTCGTTTTTACGCATGTGCCTCAAGCAAGTTTAACCCTGAATGGGAGTCGAAATATCATGCTATTGAGGTTGATACCTTCAATTCTTTGATATATTTCATTACACTGACCAAAGGTGAAGTGTTTGATTTAGATGCCGATTTGCTGAGACCGGGTAACAAGACAATTGTTGAATTGCAGGCTGAAGCCAAACAATTAGATGCCCAAATTGATGAAATTAATCAACTGCTGAAAAAAAGTACTGAGGGATCTGAAGCGCTGAAAACTACACAGGCACAAATCATCGAAAAGGCTGATTTTCGTCGTGTACAGCTTAATACAATAGCCGAAGCGGATGAAAAAGTGATGATTCTGACAGGATATTGTCCCGAAGAAAAGGAAGAAAACCTACAAAATACG
>Ga0302285_10002456_pt1 | contig 10339 bp, 8 predicted proteins | sample III_Fen_E2_2_FD_200455 | JGI IMG/M metagenome (GOLD analysis project Ga0302285, IMG submission 200455) | Peat permafrost microbial communities from Stordalen Mire near Abisko, Sweden - III_Fen_E2_2 | ecosystem: Environmental > Terrestrial > Soil > Wetlands > Permafrost | place: Sweden: Abisko...
TTGGGTTTGGAGGACATAACGCAAGTGTTATCATGAAAAAATACAAAAAGTAAGTTTGTGATTAAAAGTATCCTACGAAAAATAAGGCTCCTTTCGAATGCTCGAAAAGAGCCTTATTTTTTATTCAGCAAAGTGCTGGGATTTTATCCCGACAAAATTGATTACTACCAATTGGCCGTTCGCCATAAATCGGTTTCCATTCTAACCGAAGACGGTCATAACCTGAGCAACGAGCGCCTTGAATTCCTGGGTGATGCCGTTCTTAATTCAGTTGTTACCGATATTCTTTACCATCGATACGAAGATCAACGCGAAGGTTTCCTGACAAATACCCGATCTAAAATTGTAAAACGTGATTCATTGAATCAACTCGCACTGGAGATTGGCCTGGATAAACTGGTCAAGGTTACTAAATATGTGAATGCCCATACCAATAACAATATATACGGCAATGCCCTTGAAGCCCTTATGGGTGCCATTTACCTTGATTATGGGTATAAAAAATGCAAGTTATTTGTCGAACAACGCTTGATACGTACCTTTCTTAACTTAGATAAAATTGCTGAGAACGAAGTGAATTTTAAATCAAAACTGATTGAATGGTGTCAGAAGAACAGGCTTGAACCTGAATTTGTTTTGGTGGATGATGTATTAAGCAAATCAAATAAACACGTATTTCAGACCAGGCTCGTTATTCATGGTAAAATTATTTCCGAAGCATCAGGTGCCAGCAAGAAGGAGTCGCAACAGTTGGTTTGTCAAATAGCCTATCAACAGATACTTTCGAACCCTGTTTTTCTGAATGACATCGTACAGGAACCTACCGAAATTATTAATCAGGAGGAATCCTCTGAAATTAATATACCCCAGGAAAACCATTTACCGGAGATTGATGTTTAATTAATTGTATATTAATCATTAAGTAAATAAAGCTGCACATTTATATATTATTTGTGCATTTTTTGTATGTATTATTTATATCTTTGTACCAGGCATTTAATTATTAACCCACTAAAAACAACACGATGGAAAACCTGCATTTTTCGCAATTGATATTTGCACAGGCAAAGAAATATGGTGATAGGGTAGCGATGTATCATCGTGAAGAACTTACTGACCAATGGAGTGAAATTACATGGACCTCTTATTCGGAACAGGTTTTATCCATCGCAAAAGCTTTTGTTGAATTGGGTGTTGTTGAACATCAGCGGGTAGCACAATTCTCACAAAATAAAGCTGAAAACCTGATTATTGATTTTGCTTTATATGCCAACCGGGCAATCATGGTACCGTTATATGCAACATCTTCAGCTGCACAGGTCGAATTTATTGTAAATGATGCGGAAATTGAAATTATATTTGTAGGCGATCAACAACAGTATAATGTTGCATTGGAAGTACAGCATAATTCCAGCTTCTTAAAAGAGATTATCGTCTTTGATAAGAATGTTGTTTTTGCTGATTCAACCCATACCATGTACTATGCTGATTTCCTGTTGTTGGGTGAAAAGTCAACAAAGCACTTTGAAGTGGAACACCGGCAAAATGAATCCACTGAAAGTGATTTAGCCTGTATATTATATACCTCCGGTACTACCGGAAATCCTAAAGGAGTGATGATGCCTCATTCCTGTTTCAATGAAGCCATGCGCATTCATTCTATAAGACTTACAAGTATTACTGATAAAGATACTTCAATAGCATTTCTTCCCCTTTCGCATGTTTTTGAACGTACCTGGTGTTATTACTGCATTTTTAAAGGGGCAACCATTTATATTAATCAACGACCGACTGAAATTCAACAAACCATAAGAGATGTTCACCCTACACTGATGTGTGCTGTGCCGCGATTCTGGGAAAAAGTATATGCCGGTGTTCAGGAAAACTTATCCAAATTTTCTCCATTCATGCTGGGTATTGTTACCTGGGCAATGGCTGTAGGTAAAAAATATAATATCGATTATTTACGTGTCGGGAAAAAACCATATCCTTTGCTCAAAGTGCAGTATCTTATTGCTGACAGATTAATCTTCTCGAAAGTAAAGCATACATTAGCAATAGAAAATGCGATTATGCTACCGGTTGCCGGTGCCAGGCTGTCGGATGAAATAACCCTGTTTTTCAAAAGTATTGGCGTTCCCCTTGTTTATGGATATGGGCTGACCGAAAGCACAGCTACTGTATCCTGTTTCGAAGACAAAGGGTATGAAATAGGAACTGTCGGTACCATTATGCCGGATGTAGAAGTGAAGTTAGGAGAAGACAATGAAATTATGCTCAAAGGGAAAACAATCTTTCCGGGCTATTACAACAATCCGGCAGCCAATGCTGTAGCCTTTACCGAAGATGGTTGGTTTAAAACAGGCGATGCCGGTATGATAAATGATAACACCATTGTAATGACAGAGCGAATAAAAGATATGTTTAAAACATCAAACGGAAAATATATTGCCCCTCAGGAAATAGAAACAAGGCTGACTATGGATAAATATATCGAGCAGGCTGCAGTCATTGGTGACGAACGTAATTTTGTGACAGCCATTATTGCCCCTTCGATTGCTGCGCTTGAGGAATATGCAAAGAAGAGCAAAATAGCCTATGAAAACATTGATGAATTGTTGAAAATGCAGGCTATAAAAGATTTCATTCAAGCCCGGATAGCCGAACAGCAAAAAGGAATGGCAAATTATGAACTTATAAAACGATTTATATTAATCAAAAAAAGCTTTGCCATTGAAAGCGGCGAACTAACCAATACGCTGAAAATTCGTCGTGCTGTAATTATGCAAAAGTATAAAAAGCAGATTGACGAATTGTATGCGAACTAGGTTACCCGTTTCCTTCTAAATTTTAAAGCAATTATTTCCATACTTCATAACATATTATTTGTACTTTTGTGACGATATGTTTACAAACACAACTTTATAAACCAACTATTATGTTATTAGAAAAAATTGGGATTAATGCCGGGTTAATATGGTCGGTAATCGAAAATGGTGAACTGAATGTAAAGGCCGTTAAGAAAGCAACCAAGCTTGCTGAGAAAGACCTTAACCTGGCCCTGGGCTGGTTAGCCCGTGAAGGAAAAATAAAATTTAATGAAGTAGAAAACGAAGTATTCGTTAGTCTGGCATAATTGAACGTCATAAAGCAAGAGGGCTTTTTATCTGTTGCTTTTCATGATACAATTCAAATAAAAGAGGCTGTCTCCTATACGGAGACAGCCTCTTTTATCTTGTAGCCGACAGGCGCCTTTTAATTCCCCGACCCTGAAAGCGTAATCACTTTCACAGGATTCATTCCTCCGCCCGAAATGGTAAGTGTGGCTGTATGATTACCAAAAGTTGTTGGCGTATAGATAATATTCAATGTATATCCACCTGCTCCGTTTGCAGCAACTTTCGTAATTGTTCCGGGCAGTACGGCAAACATGGTTGCATTGGTACCACTCACGGCAAGGCTTAAATCACCTGTCAGATCCGCTCCCTGAAGGTTGATTTTTTTTGTGTTGCTTATATTCACTTTGGTTGGCTGGAATTGAACGGCATTATCAATCTTCCCGACAAATATTACCGGAGAATTAGGCCCAATGGTAGATGTACCTGTTAAGTTGAAGTTTGCTGTTGTAATCCCGGTACCCGCGATACTCAGTTGGTCCGACTGCGTACCTGTTATTGTCGGATTATAACGGATCTGGACAATTCCGGTTACATTTCCGGCAGTCGTGGCTAAGCTCAGGCTTTTCGACCATGAAGCGTCTGTCGAAAGTTTCATTTCATAATGAATGCCATACTGCAGGCTCAGGTTGAGGTTTCCTGTTATGTTAAATGCACTGAAACTGATATTCTGTGCTGCCGAAGGAGTTCCCAGTGTAGTGCTGAAACCGGTAAAACTTCCTGTATTAGTCATTCTTGAAGGCATAAAATTAAACGTAATATTACCCGCAGTTTTGGTAATATTGGTCAGTTCACGGTTTATATCTGTTCCTGTCCAGGTAAGGGGTAAGAACAATCCTGTTGTAAAGGCAGTCGTTGGAGGTGTAGTCCCTACTCCTGTTGGCGGAACCAAATACACGTGCATATGGCTGGCTGCAGTCTGGGTAGTCCCGGTGTAATTGTTTGGTTCATTGTTATCCCAGGCTGTCTGGTTGTAATCGATATGCCAGATACACATACCCTCTGCCGGTAAATATGTATCCCAGCCGGTTTTTTGACGGTATTCAAGCATAAAAAACTCATTCGGTGAGGGGCTGTTTCCAACCAGGTTATGCGTGGTAGCCGAAAGTAGGAATGCCTGGTTCGTTGTATTAGCCGGTGGAGTGGTGCCCTGGTAAATGGGGTTTAATGCCTGCGATGAAGTTGCACTTATTTGCCCGGGAGTTAACCATCCCAGGAAGAATCTGTCGTAAACAGAATACACCGGTGGCGTACGGCCAAGATTTAAATAATTACCATAATCCATAATACTCCAGCTACCCAGGGTCTGCTTTGTTGAGACTGCTGTATCATAATAATCGGGTAATCCCAGCACATGTCCGAATTCATGGCAAAAAGTGCCTACCCCACACATGTTGGCACCTGATGAGCCTCGTAATTCAGACGTGCAGGCATAGTCCATGATTTGTTTCCCGTTAAATGTGATAGAGTCTAAGGGTCCTGAATAATTAGTCTGTGGATAAACTCCCCAACGGTGTGGCCATATTGAATTTTTAGAGCCACCTTCCGCTTCATTATGACCGGCATAATACACAAACACATTATCAACAATACCATCGTTGTCTGTGTCATATGGTGTAAAATCCAGTCCGGCATTATGAGCTGCATAACAGGCATCCACAATCATTCGTACGTCATTCACATCATTCCCGCTCGAATTGTTGGCACCATAATAGGCCATATTATGTGGTAAAGTTACAGGACCATACACGTCAAAATCAGGGGCGAACTTGCCATACGAACTTGCCATAAAATAATCTCGGGCCGATCCCGTGCCCCCATTGGCACTGTATCCCACCTGGTTTAATAAATTGGTATAGGCAGTTTGTGGTGTTGGTACAACAAAAGCAGTATCGGCAAAATTGGCCAGTATAACCAATGATCTTGGAGAGCCTGCCAGTGGAAACGCTTTTTGCGGCTGGCTTTGTATGCTTAGCATTTTTACCCTCGAAGGAGCACTCATTGTCTTCTGAAGTATAGTGGTTTGATTCACTGTCTTCAAAAACTGTAACTCAGGCACCGACCTTTTTGTAGCATTGTGGGCTACATAATTACTTTCAACGACTTCCCCTGCTGTATTGATGATGGCATAGGTCAGGAAACCTTTTGTATTTTCTTTCAGTAAAATCCCGTCATCCGATGTTTTATAATGGTGAAATTCATCTCCGTGCAATTGAATGGTTAAAGACGTGCCATCTGGCTGAGTCACCGTGATCGGAAAGGGATACGCCTTTACAGCATAAGCATGAAACGGTATAAATAGGGTCATGGAGGTAATCAACGACAGGAGTAATATTTTTAAATTCATTTCATGGCTGTTTAAGGTATAAAGTTTATTTATAACTAGTCAAATATATAAATAGTTTTTGATTTAAACGTATTCTATATCTTTATTTTTGAATTCTAAGAAATAAATGACAATTTTTCAGTAGAAAATATCCAACGGGTTTAGATGAACAGAATAACTATTTAGTTGAATATTAGAAATGTTTGTTTCCTGTGATAATATGTCGAATAAAACAGATCGAATCATCGCTGTCTGATTGTCATTAGTATGGTGATCTTTAGAGACATAATGTCATTTTATATCCTTTGGTATTTTCTTTGCATAATACCGTTCAACAAACAACCCAAATGTTTAATTTAAAAATGGAGGATAAAACTATGTCACTCGTAAGATTTTCAAACCAGTTGCCTTCAATGGTTGACCGTTTTTTTGAAGGCGATTTATTCGATTGGTCAACCCGCAATTATTCACCGCTGAATACAACACTTCCATCGGTCAATATCAAGGAAAATACCGATGAGTTTAAGGTTGAAGTAGCTGCACCCGGTTTTGATAAAGGGGATTTCAGATTAGAATTGAATCACGATGTACTGACTATTTCATCAGAAAAGCAGTTGGAGAATACAACGAATGAAGATGAACATTACAGTAAACGTGAATTTAGCTATCAGTCATTCACCCGGTCGTTTACATTGCCTCATACTGCCGATAGTGAACATATTGATGCAAATTATGAAAACGGGATATTACGTGTCAGCATTCCTAAAAAGGAAGATGCAAAGCCAAAACCAACACGTATGATTGAAATTAAATAAACAATTCACTCCCGGAGGAGTTATAAAGGAAGCAGATTTCTGCTTCCTTTTTTTTACCCAAACTTCAAAGTGCTCAGACCAAAAAGTGTACGAAGTATTTCGAGTGTTTAACTGATAAACCACGAAAACACTTTTGTGTACTTCGTACAACAAAAGGTTTATATCAGATTGTTTTGTGAATTGAAAAAGAATGTTTTCCTTTGTAACTTAAAATTAATTTAATTTATAACCAATAAACCACCCGTTTATGAAGCAGTTTTTAAAATTCACCCTGGCCACCATTGTGGGAATCATCATTACCTCGATTCTCTTTGTGCTTATTTCCTTTGCCATTGTTGGTGCTATTGCCGGAGCCAGTGACTCGGCCACCGTGTTAAAACCAAATTCTGTGTATGAACTAAATCTGGAAGGTACCTTGATCGACCGTTCGCAGGATGATCCTTTTACCGGAGCTTTTGCTTCAGCCATGGGAAAGCCTTCCGACAATTCAATCGGACTTGACGATGTGTTGTCCAATATAAGCAAAGCAAAGAAGGATGACAATATTGTCGGCATTTACCTCAAAGGCGGTTCGTTATCAGGTGGTATTGCCTCTATAAAAGAAATACGCAATGCATTGATCGACTTTAAAAAGTCGGGTAAGTTCATTGTGGCTTATGCAGATAATTATTCACAACGGATGTATTACCTGGTTTCGGTAGCCGACAAGATCCTGCTCAATCCGCAAGGAATGCTCGAGCTAAAAGGATTGTCAGCACAAACAATGTTCTTTAAAAAGACGCTGGATAAACTGGGCATAGAAATGCAGATCGTGAAAGTAGGAACGTTTAAATCGGCTGTTGAACCATTGGTCAATACTAAAATGAGTGATGCCAACCGCTTGCAGGTTACGGTATTCATGAATTCCATCTGGAATACGATCCTGAAGGAAATTGCCGTATCCCGTAAGATTCCATTTGAAAAGCTGAACATGTATGCCGATGAGATGATGATGTTCCAGCCTACTGAAAAGGCAAAGCAATATGCATTGGTCGATTCGCTGGTGTATATCGATCAGGTGGATAGTATTCTGAAAATGAGTGCAAAAGATCTGAAAAAAGACGATAAGCTTGTTTTTGTGAAACACTCTTCCATGATGAAAGTGGCAGATACCGCTAAGTTTGATAAAAACAAAGTAGCCATTATTTATGCCGTTGGCGAGATTACTGATAATGAAGGGGAAGGCATTGTTGCCAAAACCATGGTGAAAACTATCAACGATGTTGCCAAAGACGATCAGGTAAAGGCAGTGGTGTTCCGTATCAGCTCTCCGGGTGGTAGTGCTTTTGCCTCCGAGCAGATATGCCATGCGTTGACAATGCTTAAGGCTAAAAAGCCGGTGATTGTATCCATGGGCGATTATGCCGCTTCAGGTGGCTACTACATAGCTTGTATGGCCGATAAAATTGTGGCACAACCCAATACCATTACTGGTTCGATCGGAATTTTCGGTGTTATCCCCAATTTTAGCGGGTTGAACGAAAAACTTGGTATCTCCTATGATGGTGTAAAAACCAACCGGATGAGCGACGCTATCTCGTTTACACGCCGCTTTACTCCCGATGAACGCAGTCTGATGCAAAACTATGTGAACCGCGGCTATGAACTTTTTGTAAAACGATGTGCCGAAGGCCGTAAAATGAAACCCGACCAAATTAAAGCCATTGCCGAAGGTCGTGTGTGGACAGGCGAAGATGCACTTAAAATAGGATTGGTTGATAAGATCGGCGGGTTGAATGATGCTGTTAAAATGGCTGTGGCTAAAGCAAAACTATCAACGTATAACATAAGTGAATATCCCGAAAAGGAAGATTTTGCCACCAAGTTCCTGAAAAACTTCACTAAAGACATTCAGACAAGTCTGTTAAAATCACAGCTTGGCGAACAATACAACGCATTCAAACAAATCAGGAACCTGGACAAGATCTACGGCATCCAGGCCCGTATGTCGTACGACCTGATTATTCAATAAAAGCCGGGTATCAGGTTTCCCGAAACTTCAATGGGAGGCTGAGTGTAATGCTCAGTCTCTCTTTTTTTGTAAAAGCGAACTTCCAATTAACGCTGACATATCTTCGACGATGTCAGGTTGTTCTCCAAAATCGGTTAATTAGTTAATTGGTTAATTCAATTAATAGGTGTTTTGTAAGCAGAATGATTCTTCTGTTAGGTAGAAAACTTCTGTTCCCATAACGCGAAACACAGAAAACGGAACGATTCCTCAAACTCTTCAAACTTTCAAACTTTTCAAACTAATAAACGCTGACATGTCTTCGACTATGTCAGGTTGTTCTTCAACAAAAGGCATTCCTGTCGCAGAAGACTCCTATCACACAACGAGAATACGAAACCCTTCAAAGTATTTAAACCCTTCAAATTCTGATTTCTCCATCATCTCTTCGTCATCTCTCCATCATCTCTTTTATCGTATCTTACATCTAACCCACATCAAAGCCATATCAAAGGCGTACATATCCCATATCATTAAAGGGTTGGGCTATATACGACTTTGATATGGCTTTGATGTGGCAATTGATAAAAGAGATGATGGAGAGATGACGAAGAGATGATGGACAAGTAAGAGAAATCAGGGAAAAGGAAAAATACTTCAACGTAATAGGATTAGCGCTTTCTTCATTCATTTTATTCTTGCAAGAGACCCTTTTTGAATTCAAGACAATGGAAAATGATAAAATTTCAGGAGAAATCAACATTCGGTGTCACGAAAATTATAGGAATACGTAGGCGTTAAAAGAAATATTAAGTAGCTTTGTATCCGGATACCAACAAGGTCAGTTTTGAAAATAATTAAATCAGGGAGGTTACATTATGGAAAAGACAACGAAATTCAGTATTACCATTAGCCGTCAGCTGGGGAGTGGGGGAGCGTATATCGGGCAACAGCTGGCTAAGCAACTGGATATATTTTATGCCGACCGTGAAATCATCGACCGGGTAGCCAGGCAGTATGCCGTATTGGAAGAAGATGTTGCTTCGAACGATGAAAAGATCATCTCGTTCTGGCAATCATTCCTGCAATTTAATACCATATCGACAGACCTGTATGTGCCACCTAAGTTGCAGGCACCTACCGATAAGGAATTATTCCAGGCAGAGGCAGAAATCATAGAGCATATCGTAGAAGAGCGTTCGGCGGTAATCATAGGCCGTTGCGGCGCGTATACCCTACGTGACGATCCCAATTCGGTCAACGTGTTTTTACATGGGGATACTGCTTCCCGGATAAAACGGATTCAGGGACTTTACCAGGTGTCGGAAGATACTGCCGAAAGCATGATTGATCAAAGCGATAAAGACAGAGCCCGCTATTGCCGGATTGTTACAAACAAGGAATGGGAATGGAATGATTCAAGGAATTATGACCTGACTATCGATACCGGCAAACTGGGGGTTGATAAATGCGTCGAACTTATTCTCGATTATTTGAAATTAGTTGGGCTTAAAGGGTAGTTAAATTTAATTTTACCGTTCTAATCAAAAATGTAAAAACTAAAGGAATTTTCTGCAATTTGTATTGAAGTCTGATCTTTCTTTCGACTTTTTAATTCAGGCAATTCCGTTCAGATAATATTTACCTTTTTAGCAACTTATAGGTTGTCGTTCCTTCCGGGGTTGTTATCTTAACGGTATACACTCTGGTGGGTAAAGTGCTTACCGATACTTTTTTGTTGTTTTCAATGCTGCGCGATACCAACTGCCGGCCATTTTCATCAAAGATCCGGAGTTGGGCCGAACCTTCAAGGCCAATTACTGAGAAGTCTTCTGATGTGGGGTTCGGATATAAAACAGAGTTTTTATTACCTGACAATTCGTTCACAGCCGTTGAGGTCATTTCTACTATATTTACAAAATCCTTCCATTGATAGGCTGCCTGATAAAGACTTCTAGAGCCGGAGGGGACATATAAAATGCACCCGGCCATATTTATGCCTTTGAAAACACTATCGGATGAATTCAAATCA
>Ga0302285_10002461_pt1 | contig 10331 bp, 10 predicted proteins | sample III_Fen_E2_2_FD_200455 | JGI IMG/M metagenome (GOLD analysis project Ga0302285, IMG submission 200455) | Peat permafrost microbial communities from Stordalen Mire near Abisko, Sweden - III_Fen_E2_2 | ecosystem: Environmental > Terrestrial > Soil > Wetlands > Permafrost | place: Sweden: Abisko...
GACTTCATGTCTCTAAGATACCAAATAATCGACTTTCAGAAGCTCTGTCGGATTCTGTCGCAGATACTTTTGCTGTGTTTTCCAAAGGGGGTGGCCGCACCCCCTCTGGACTCCCGCTCCCAGGGGTTCCACCCCTTGGATCCCACACCTCACCCCCTGCACCCCCTCTCCAATAAATGGCGAGGGGGAACAGCAAGCCGTGCCGTCGTCGGGTGTCCGGTCAACGGGCAGCGGGAAAGTGACGTTAGCTTGCCCCCATTTGCGGTGCCTGAGCGGCGTCGAAGGCCGCAATATGGGGCCCCAGGTATGGCAGAGGATGTGCGGTGCCGTTGTTTTTTGGCTGCCGCATTGCCGTGCATTCTGCTGTTGCATTGCTGGCACTGCGTTGGTGCTGCCCCCTCTCCGGCGCGATGCCCTGAGCTCCGCCGAAGGGTCGAGCGGGAGAGGGGTGGCCGCGTCAGCGGTCGGGGTGAGGTTTGCTGGGCGAAGCAGAGCAGCACACACAATGCGGGGTGCAGCTCACCCAGGTATGGTAGCGCAGGTTCTGTACCGCTTGCAATGGCTTTGATTTGAACGCTGGAGAATTATGTTTGCTAGCTGGGCAACATTTCTTCGCGCACCCGTGAAGCGCATGGCCCGGAAAACGGATTAATTGGCGATACGATGAGCCTTTTCCTGAAAGAATCGAATCGACATGGCTGAATACGATTACCTCGTCGTAGGGGCAGGCCTTTATGGCTCCATCTTCGCCCACGAAATGAAGAAGCGGGGCAAACGTTGCTTGGTGATCGACAAGCGCAATCACATTGGTGGCAACTGCTACACGAAATCCGTCGAGGGAATCCAGGTTCACAAGTACGGCGCGCACATCTTTCACACTTCTGACAAAGAGGTCTGGGACTACGTGAACGGTCTGGTGGAGTTCAACCGCTACACGAACTCCCCGGTGGCGCGCTGGAAGGACGAGCTCTACAACCTGCCCTTCAACATGAACACTTTCCACGGACTATGGGGTGTGAAGACCCCCGACGAGGCGCAAACCAAGATCGAGGAACAGCGCGCCGAGATGGCGGGGCGTGAGCCTGCGAACCTGGAGGAGCAAGCCATCTCGCTGGTGGGGCGCGATATCTACGAGAAGCTGATTCAGGGCTACACCGAGAAGCAGTGGGGCCGCAAATGCACCGAGCTCCCCGCCTTCATCATCAAGCGCCTGCCGGTGCGCTTCACCTACGACAACAACTACTTCAACGACACCTACCAGGGAATCCCCATCGGTGGCTATACGCGGATCTTCGAGCGTCTACTGGATGGGATCGAGGTGCGCTTGGGTGTCGATTACTTGGCAGATCGTGCGGCTTTGGATGCCTTGGCCGAAAAGACCCTCTACACCGGCCCCATTGATGCCTTTTACGGAAATCGCTTTGGGGTTTTGGAATACCGTTCGGTGCGCTTTGAAACCGAAGTGCTGGACACGCCCAATTATCAAGGAAATGCGGTCGTCAATTATACCGAAGCATCGGTGCCGTACACTCGCATCATTGAGCACAAACATTTCGAATACGGAACGCAGCCCAAGACGGTGATTTCGCGGGAATATTCCAGCGAATGGAAGCCCGGAGATGAGCCATATTATCCGGTGAACGACGAAAAGAATTCGGCGCTCTTTGCCAAGTACAAAGCGCTGACGGATGCCGAATCGCGACATTTGTTCGGGGGGCGGTTGGCGGATTACAAGTACTACGATATGCATCATGTGGTGAAGGCTGCCTTGCTCGCAACGGAAAAAATGTTTAGAGCCGATGTTGAGGCCAAATTGTGAGTTCGGTCAATCGGGTGATTCGGAATACGCTATTCCTTTACGGGAAAATGGCGATCACGCTATTCATCTCGCTTTATACTACCCGATTACTTTTGGCTTCGCTTGGCATCACGGATTATGGCATTTTTAATGTCGTCGGTGGTGCCATTTCCATGCTGGGCTTCTTGCATGCAGCAATGGCTGGTGCGACACAGCGTTTTATGTCGTACGCTGAAGGTGAAGGAAATTCTGAGAAACTGAAGATCATCTTCAACATAAGTGTGGTGCTGCATTTTGCCATAGCAATAGCGGTTGCTTTATTGCTGGTTGTTGCAGGACGATTTTTCTTTGCCGGGATATTGAATATTCCTGCTGACCGTATTCACTCTGCGAGTTTGGTATACCATTTCATGGTCGCAAGTACTGTGGCGACCATGATGACGGTTCCTTATGAAGCGGTCCTCAATGCACATGAGAATATGCTGTATTTTTCTGTCGTAGGCATCGCGGAGGCCTTGCTAAAACTCGGGACTGCATTTCTGGTGATGCATACGAGTGATGATAAACTTGTGATTTACGGTGGGGCAATGGCCTGCATCTCATTCTTGGTAATGCTTTCGATGCGAATCTATACGCATGCAAAGTATGATGAGTGTGTGTTTGCTCCAATGTGTTTTTGGGATAAAAAGTTGATGAAGGAAATGTCGAACTTTGCTGGCTGGAATCTGATCGGGACAGCGAGTGGCATGATTTCTGGTTACGGATCGGGAATCATCTTGAATCATTTTTTTGGAACAGTATTGAATGCTGCGAATGGCATTACAGGCCAGATCAATGGCCAAATGCTTGCGCTTTCCAATACGATGCAAAGAGCTTTGGCGCCAATGATCACCAAGGATGAAGGGCGAGGACAGCGAGAATCTGTTATTAAATCTGCGTTGACGGGGAGCAAATTGTCATTTTTGATGTACGTATTTTTTTCAATTCCCCTCTTAATCGAGACTCCGTGGATTCTTGGGAAGTGGTTGACGACTGTTCCTGATTGGACTGTAGTGTTTTTACGGCTAAGTATTTTCAGAGTCTTGATTGAACAACTGACATCCTCGTTCGGTGTAGCAATCAGTGCTGTTGGAAATATCAAAGGTGTCAATAGTTACAAGTCATTTGTATCTATTGCTGAATTGGCGCTATTGGGGATTATTTTTTCTTTGGGGATGCCGCCGTTTTGGTTTGTTGTGATTGGTATTGTTTCAGCATTTGTTGGCTGTTGCATTGTTCTGACTCAGATGATCAAATGCTGCGGTCTAGAATTGAATCGCTTCTTCAAGGAAATGGTTATGAGGCTTTTTGCTGTTTGTCTTGGGATCTTCCTAATCGCATTGATACCGCACTGTTTATTTCCTGCATCCTATTTGAGATTGGGATTTACCTGCTTGTTTTCCAGTGCTGCATATTTGGTTTTGGTCTATAGCTTGGCGCTGAATATGGAAGAAAAGAACTTTGCTAAAGGTTATGCTGTGAGCTTGTATAAAAAGAGTTGTGCTGTATTTGGATGATGGCGCTTATATCATTTGTGCTAGTGTATTTTTCTAAAAAATCGAGAATGGAGTAGTGTGTGGGGAAATCTAAAGTGAAAATTTTGGTTTGTGCACACAAGGCGGATTTCTGCAAGAATGACAATGTGTTTATGCCGATTCATGTTGGCAAAGCGCTTACAACAACTGATTTGGGCATTACTGGTGATGATACTGGTGATAATATTAGCTTAAAAAATAGAAGTTATTGCGAACTTACTGGAATGTATTGGGCTTGGAAGAATCTGAAAGATGTGGAGTATGTGGGTTTGAGTCATTATCGACGGTATTTTGTCTTTCAAAATAATTTTCAATTGCCGCGTGAATTGTATGTAACTACACGTACAACTTTGCGTGAATGTGAAATTGATGCTGCGTCCTTGGAGAAAATATTTGAAACGTATGATATTGTTTTACCAAAGAAGACTGTGTTTACGACAAATACGTGGGTTCGCTGGTCGAGAATGCGTGATGCGAAAGAATTGGTGATTGCTATTGATGCAATAAAAATACGGTGCCCGGAATACCTTGAAGCGTTTACATATCAGTTGCAGAAAACGAACAAGCTGTCGCAGTACTGCATGTTTATCATGCCGTGGTATGAGTTTGAAAAATACTGCACATGGCTTTTTGATTTGCTGGCAGAGATTGAAATGCGCCTATCTGCAGTGGATCGTGAATATTATGAAAATAGCCGCATATATGGGTTCTTGGCAGAGCTGCTCATCAATGCATATGTGGCAAAAAATAAGCTTAAGCCAAAATATCTTTCAGTCGTGCAGCTTTCGGATAAGAATAGGCAGCCTAACTGGTTTCGCTATTTGGGTTCGCGTGTCAAAACTGAAATACGATATGCATTTGGTGTCTGAACTGCATTTTAACTTGGAGATGTGTTGATGCTGTGGTTGCGTGTCCATTGGCAGGTGTTACGTGATGGAATACATGGAATAAGAATGTATTTCTTTTCGTCACGAAAAGATCGCTATGGCTATTTTGCAAAGACGGCAAACATTCAATTGCCGGTGTGGGGGGCAAAGACAAATGTCTATATCCATGATTTCTGTGGCATAAATGCAGGCGCAAAGTTTATTAGCCAAAAAGGCAAATTTGTCTTAATGAGAAACTGTTCTGTTGGTCCAAATTTGACTGTGATCACATGCAATCATAAGTACGATAAAGTGGGCCAACGCCCGGAGAGCGGCAACTGGGGAGAGCTTACTGCTGATGATGTCATGGTTTCAGAGGATGTGTGGATTGGTGCTAATGTTACTCTCTGCCCAGGTGTACGCATTGGCAGGGGTAGCATAGTAGCTGCTGGAAGTGTCTGTGTGAAAAGTAAGCGTTACCCACCCTATGCTATCATAGGAGGAAATCCTGCAAAATTCATCAAGTTTCGCTTGACTCTTGATAAGCAAATTGAGCAAGAAAAATTGTTATACAGCGAAGCTGAACAGCTTGACAAAGTTGAACTAGAGCAAAATTACGTTCGAATGACAGGAATGAATAATGAATAATTGTACAATATTTGTTAGCTCATCTGATGCGTATGCTGATATTTGGAAGCTTTTTTTTGATCTTTTTAAAATGTATTGGCCTGAATATAATGGAAAGATTGTTTTAAATACTCAGGCGCTTGATTATTCGTGTGATGGGCTGGATATAGAGTGTACGAAAGTTGGCTATCATAGTGGATTTGGACGCACATTCCGTGCGGGACTGGATTGTGTAAAAACGGATAATGTGCTATTAATGATGATTGATTACATCTTTATGGGGAATGTTAATCATCAAAAAATGGAAGAGTATTATGATGCATTCTCTGCTTTTGGACTTGATTCGTTGTGCTTAGAATATCAGAATTACCAAAATGTTAGTCGAACTGTACATCCTGAATTATTGTATGTCTCACCTCCAGCTCCTCATGTGATGTTCTCGTATCAAATTGCATTTTGGAAAAAACAAATTCTGAACGAAATGGCATTGCCTCACGAAAGCCCTTGGATGTCAGAATGGTTTGGCTCCTTGCGAGCAGAGAAAATGAAAATAAAATTAGCTTGTCTTTCAAAAGGTACATTGTGGCCAATACCATATGATTTACGAGGATGCCTCCATCAAGGAAAATGGCTTAAGGAATCTGTGATATTTTTGAAATCCATCAATTACCACATTGATTATAATAAGCGAGGATATTATGGAGGGGAATATAATTCATGGAAATACAGAATCATGGCAAAAAAAATGATATGGGAAACAGGTCTCCGTGGAAGCTATTGGGATTTGTTGTTTCGATGATTTTCCTGACGATTTTGTCAATAATTTTAGGAGAACTGTGATGGAAAGAGAAACTTTTACCCAAAAAATCAAACGGCGGATGTGCTATGAAATTCGCAGACGGTTATCCGGAGCGTTTTATTTGATGTCATTTCGTTCATATTGGCATTACCTCTTCAATAAAAAGAAAGCTGAAAGATGTAGCTTGAATTTGACTTGCTATTACGCTGCCCGTCCGAATATTGGCGCAGGCATTGGGCATCAAATGGCAAATTGGATTGCTGGATATTGGTTTGCAAAGCGATTTTCAGTTAAATTTTGTAATATTCCATTTTCGACAGATGAATGGGATGCTTTTTTGGGCTTCGGTCGTGGTGAAACACAGTATTATGATCTGTTAAAAAATGGGTATAATGTTAGACGATTGCCTGGTTTTGATGAGCATAAGGCCACAGAAGTTTCGCTAAATCAAGCTATCATAAATTCGTACTCCGGAACAAAAATAGTGTTACTTGCTTATCAAGATCAAGGCTATGATGATCAATTTGGCGTAATGGATATATTGAAGGAAAAATTTTACTCAGCACCAGCAAGAAAAACTGATGTGATTAAGTATGATAGAGAAAAATTTAATATAGCCGTACATGTTAGACGAACTGTTATTATTGCGAATAAAGTAATTGAAGAAAATGATGAAGTAAAAGCTCGCCGTTGGCTAAGTAATGATTATTATGAGAAAGTACTTGTGCAAGTCCTTGATAATCTTGAAACAGATAAATCTATTGCTATATGGCTATTTTCGACAGGCCGTCCTGAAGAATTCGCCGAGTTTTCTAAGTATGGTGAAGTGCATTTTTGTTCAGATATGAATGAGTACCAGTCCTTTGCTCATTTGGTTTATGCTGATCTGCTTATTACGAGCAAAAGCTCATTTTCTTACAAGCCTGCATTGATGAATAATGGAATAAAAGTTTGTCCTAGAAATTTTTGGCATGGATATCCAAAAACTAAGGATTGGGTACTTTGTGAAAATGATGGCACTTTGGATTTAAACAAATTGAAAGAAGCATTTAGATGAAAATAGCAGTGATTGGTGCTGGTATCTCTGGTTTGTCGATAGGTAAAATGTTATCGAAGCGGCATGATGTTGTCATTTATGAAGCCGATTCTCGTCCTGGGGGGCTGATCAAATGTGATGTTGTCAAGGGGAGTCTTTTTCATCGCACTGGCGGGCATGTTTTTAATTCTAAGAGACATGATGTCTTGGATTGGTTTTGGGGAAATTTTAATCGCGATGATGAATTCATTAAAGCAACTCGTAATGCGGCCGTCTCTCTAGGTGATGGGAAGTTTGTTTCTTATCCCATCGAAAATCATGTGTACCAACTAGATGGAAATATTCAAAAATCAGTTATCGCTGATTTGGTTGAAATTGCCAAAGATAATGGTGCCTCACCTGAGAATTTTGAAGAATTTCTCATGCGCCGCTTTGGCAAAACATTGTATGACTTGTATTTTGAGCCGTATAACAATAAAGTTTGGAAAAGAGATCTGTCTAAAGTGTCTCTTTCTTGGCTAGAGGGCAAGCTACCTATGCCCACTGTACACGAGATCATATACAACAATATCAATCAGATAAAAGAAAATAAATTTGTTCATAGTAGCTTTTTTTACCCTAAACATAATGGGTCACAAAGTATTGCTGATCGTTTAGCTTATGGCTTAGACGTTCGATATAACGTAAAGATTGAAAACTTAAGAAGGGATGGGGTGCAGTGGTTTGTTGACGGTACGGCATTTGATCGTTTAATCTACTGTGGCAATATCAAGAATATTCAGCGGCTATTGAATGATTGCATTGATGTTTCTGCATTTACTAGTGAAATTTCGAAGTTAGCGTATCATGGTACAACAACTGTATTCTGTGAAGTTGCTAAAAACCCATACAGTTGGGTGTATTTGCCAGGGCGTTCATGTGCATCACATCGCATTATTTGTACAGGCAACTTCTCTGAGCATAATAATGCGGCAAATAAGATGACTGCGACCATTGAATTTACTGATGAAATTGCAATGTATGATATTCTTGAACATCTTGGGCATATGCCATTCTTGCCAAAATACCTTTCCCATCATTATGAAAAGTATACGTATCCTATCCAAGATAAAACTACTAGGACTATGTTGGATGGGCTGAAGACGATTCTCTCAAAAAATGGAATGTATTTGCTGGGACGTTTTGCTGAGTGGGAATATTACAACATGGATGCAGCCGTTGGAGCGGCTATTGATCTAGATGCATTGCCAGATTTTCAATAAATTGCATAGGTTGTAAAATGCCTCAATGCCATAGTCAAATGCTGAAAGGATTTATGTGATATTCTCTCACCTTATCCTTATGGTTATTCATAAAGCGTATGCACGATTTACTTTTGCACATGCGTATTCCAAGCCAGTATGTGAGCGCGATCCGGATGTCGCATCTGCTTGGATCATTGATTTACTGAATGATCCTGAACCAAAAATGATTGCGAGATTTGGTAGCACAGAGCTTGTCTGTCTTGAGAATACGTATGGGATGCGGAATTCAAAGGCATCGATTTTTGGATATGTGAAAGGAATGTGCCTTCCTTGGTGGCGGAATGAAAATATTGCCGAACAAATGCAGAAGTGGAGCGGCTTCTTTCCGATAACAAATGATGCTTTGGAGCGGTTCTATGACGTGATGCTCAAGGATATTTCGCTTGTCGATCTTTTGGGATCTTGGTTGCCTCAAGAACGCTTGTTTGCGAAGGAATTGGGCACATCAAAAAAAGTTGATTTGGAACTTCTAAATCCCTATTTTTCGAAGATTCCTTGGACGCATGCTTTGGCGGGGAAAAAAGTTCTCGTTATTCATCCTTTTGCTTCAACAATTGAGTCGCAATATCTCAAGAAGGACCAGATTTTCCCCAATGGTTTATTGCCGGACTTTGAGCTGAAGACTATAAAGGCCGTTCAAAGCCTCGGTGGGGAAAAAACGCCTTACGAAACATGGTTTGATGCCTTGGATGCGATGAAATATGCGATGGATGCCATTGACTATGACATCGCCTTGATTGGTTGTGGTGCCTATGGCTTCCCTTTGGCAGCACATGCTAAACGCCGGGGCAAGAAGGGATTTCATATTGGTGGTAGTCTCCAGTTGCTGTTTGGCATTCGTGGCAAACGCTGGGAAAATCCGGATTATAATCCAGTGTATGATTTTTCAAAATTGATGAATGAATATTGGGTAAAGCCAGGAGAAACGGAACGCCCTAAAAATGCAGACAAAGTAGAGGGGGCATGCTATTGGTAAGGATGAATTATTGCTGTTTCTTCTTTTGTTTGGAGGCAGCATAAATGCGTATTCTATTTGATCATCAGATCTTTCTCCAAGAATATGGAGGCATTTCAAGGTATATTCGTAGCTTAAGCACTTCCATGATTGAAAATGGTTTGTGTGATGTTGAATTTTCTGCCTATCTGCACAAGTGTCGGTATTTTTCTGATCTTTCGCAGGGGTGCTACCTGCCGGGGTTTGGAGTATCGGCCTTAGACAGGTTCTGCCAGCGTGGAAAGGTGAATTGGCTACTTAATGCTATAAATGAGCGTAAAACATTGCGGGTTTTGGAGCACAAGAAAATTGATGTCATGCATGCGACGGATCATAATGTCGATTATTTGGCTTCCAGCAGACGTAAGGTTCCATTGGTTCTGACTGTGCATGATCTCATTCCGGAGTTGTATCCTGAATGCTTTCCTGATATCCAGACAAGGCTTGCTGTACGCAAGAGATCAATAGAGCAGGCAAATCACATCATTTGTATCTCAGATTCTACAATGAAAGACCTCTTGAAGATCTATTCAGTTCCAGAGTCTAAAGTGACAATGATACATCATGGTGATCCGGAATACTTGAAGCCAGGACGCGAAAACCAAGCCTTGATCCCTCTGCGCGGACGTTATCTATTATATGTCGGGGATCGGAAAAATAGTTACAAAAATTTCTGGCCCATGATGGATGCGCTGGATGACTTTATGCAGAACCATGACGTACATCTTGTGTGCACGGGCTCAAGGTTCTCTCCCAAAGAACTTCAGAGGGTGGGGCGTTTTTCCTGGAATACAAGGGTACATGCGACTCCTCTCTCTGATGCTGAACTTTTTGCTGCCTATGCAAATGCCATGTGTCTATTACTGCCCTCTTTGTATGAGGGGTTTGGCTTTCCTTTGCTGGAAGCCATGAAAGCAGGCTGCTCGATTCTATCCAGTAATGGTTCATGTCTTCCAGAGATTGCTCGGGAAGGTGCATTGTATTTTAATCCTATTGATTTTTCAGGATTTGCTGTAGCATTGCAATCTGTAATAGAAAAGAATGACGAATATCAGGATGCAAAAAAGATGCAGTTAGATGTGTTATCAAACTACAGCTGGAAAATTACAGCTCAGTTAACTGCTTCTGTATATCGTGATTTGCAGGAGTTGAGATAGATGAAAATCTTAAAAGTTAATTTGGCTAGTACATTCTTGGCAAGAAGAGGAATGACAGTAGACGAACCGTGGGTCGTCAAATGGAGATCTACCATGATGTACTTAAGGAATCGCAAAGGATGATGCATTGACGGAAGGTTTGGAGGTGGAGCAGCGTTTACTGTGGCGCTTTCTTT
>Ga0302285_10002462_pt1 | contig 10329 bp, 10 predicted proteins | sample III_Fen_E2_2_FD_200455 | JGI IMG/M metagenome (GOLD analysis project Ga0302285, IMG submission 200455) | Peat permafrost microbial communities from Stordalen Mire near Abisko, Sweden - III_Fen_E2_2 | ecosystem: Environmental > Terrestrial > Soil > Wetlands > Permafrost | place: Sweden: Abisko...
CCGGTTGATCGTCGCGAGAATTTTGTAAAGCGTTGTGTTGCCATTTCGGGTGACTGGCTTCAAATAAAAGATAATCAGATTTATGTGAATGGACAGAAACAGGCGAAAATACCCGGTATTCAATTCAATTATTATGTTCAAACTGATGGAACCCGACTTTCAGCAGATTTGTTGGATAAGTTAAATATTAGTGTTGACGACCGCAGTCTCTTAACTGATCCTCAACCAAATCAACAATTGGCAGAGCAAGCTCAATATGAAATTGTAGATTCAGGATTTGATCCTAAATTCCCGATTTATCATTTCCCATTGAATGAGGAAACATACAATAAACTACAAAAGGTTACCGGTGTAACTAAAATTAAAATTGAGCAATCAAACAAGTTGGATGTTTTTCCTCTGGGAGGTCATAAAAGATGGACGCGTGATAATTACGGACCAATCTGGATTCCTAAAAGGGGAACCACACTGGCACTTAATGCATACAATTTCCCTATTTATGAGCGTGTTATCCGTGTCTACGAAAACAATAAATTGGATGTAAAAGATGGCGTATACTATCTTAACGGCAAGCCAACAAAAACATATACTTTTAAAATGGATTATTATTGGATGATGGGCGATAACCGTCATAATTCAGCCGATTCTCGCTATTGGGGCTTTGTTCCTGAGGATCATATTGTTGGTCGTCCGGTGATGGTTTGGCTGTCGTTAGATAAAGATAAAGGTTGGTTTAGCGGTAAGATTCGTTGGAACAGGTTCTTTAAAAATGCGGAACGATAATCTTTTAGTCGGTAGTTAATAGTTTATAGTCGGTAAAAAGAAAAAGAATGTCTGAAGTGTGTTTGTCAGCGGCATATTTAGCTCCGGTGGAGTATTATTCTGCTATGGTCAAAGCTGAAATTGTGTATCTTGAACAATACGATTATTACGTTAAGCAGACTTATCGAAATCGTTGCCACATTGCAGCGGCAAATGGCATTCTTGCATTAAGTATTCCGGTAGAAAAAACAAGTTCAGAGAAACTGTTGACTCGTGATATTCGGATTTCTGAACATAACGACTGGCAGGTAAATCATTGGAGGTCTATTGAATCGGCATATAATTCGACTCCTTTTTTTGAATATTATAAAGACGATTTATTGCCTTTTTACGAGAAAAAGTGGACTTTTTTGTGGGATTTTAATATGGAAATTCAGACTAAAATATTAGAATTGACGGGCTTGAATCCGATAATTAGTTTTACTGAAAGTTATAAAACTAATCTTGACGAGGACATTCTGGACTTACGTGAAAGTATTCATCCAAAGAAGAACGATTTACTCGATTGTTGTAAGCCTTATTATCAGGTTTTTGAACAGCGATTTGGGTTTCAATCGAATTTGAGTATTATTGATTTGCTTTTTAATATGGGAAATGAATCAATACTGACTTTGATTAAATAGAGAAAGAACAATATAACAAAATACATCAATATGGAACAGATAGATTGGGGAAACATAGGATTCGGTTATATGAAGACCGATTTTAATATCCGTTGTACGTATAGTGAAGGCAAATGGGGAGAGTTGGAAGTTCATGAAAGTGAGTTTCTGAGCCTGCACATGGCTGCCACCAGTTTACACTACGGACAAGAGTCATTTGAAGGCTTAAAAGCATTTCGTGGTAAAGATGGAAAGATTCGTGTCTTTCGTATGAAGGACAATGCTTTGCGAATGCAGGATTCGAGTGATGGCACTATGATGGCAAGGGTTCCTGTCGAAATATTTGAAGAGGCTGTATTGAAAGCTGTAAAATTAAATGAACGCTTCGTGCCTCCTTACGAATCTGGCGCATCATTATATATCCGTCCGGTACTTTTTGGTAGCGGGGCACAGGTAGGTGTAAAACCATCCACTGAATATATGTTTATTGTATTTGTAACTCCGGTTGGACCTTATTTTAAAGGTGGTTTTCAAACTACTCCGTTTGTAATTATGCGGGAATATGACCGTTCGGCACCGCTCGGAATGGGTAAATATAAAGTAGGTGGAAATTATGCAGCTAGCTTGGTTGCGGGTCAGAGAGCTCATGATATGGGCTATTCTAACATATTTTATTTAGATGCACGAGAAAAGAAATATATCGATGAGTGTGGTGCTGCGAATTTTTTTGGCATAAAAAACAATACGTATATTACTCCAAAATCGACCTCTATTCTGCCTTCAATCACCAATAAAAGTTTGATGGTTTTGGCGGTGGATTTAGGACTTAAAGTGGAACAAAGAGCGATTCCGGTAGAAGAACTTGCTACATTTGAAGAGGCTGGCGCATGTGGAACGGCAGCAGTTATAAGTCCTATTGAACGAATTGATGATTTTGATGAACAAAAATCATATGTGTTTTCACACGATGGTAAACCGGGACCAATTAGCGAAAAACTGTATCATAAACTTCGTGGCATTCAGTATGGCGACGAACCTGATACACACGGCTGGGTGACGGTTTTAGAATAAAGCCTCACTCTCCAAGGGGAAACTTTTTTATTCAGTATTATTAAAATAAAACGTCTTCAAGTTCCCCTTTTGGGGAATTTAGGAGACTTTCGAACTATGATTTCAAAATCTTCTGTTTTTCCAATAGGGCAAATCAATAAACCGCACGGGGTAAGTGGCGAAATGTCTTTTTCGTTTACTTCCGATATTTTCGATCGGGAGGATGTTCCGTATTTTGTGTTCGAAATACAAGGGATTTTAGTGCCGTTTTTTTTGGAAGAATATCGCTTCAAAGGCAGTACTACCGGCTTGCTCAAGTTGGATGGGGTAACAAGCGATGAGCGGGCCCGGGAATTCTATGGATTGACTATTTATTTGCCAAAGAAGTTTTTAGAAAAAGTAGAAGATACTGAAATAGAACTTGATTATTTTGCAGGATTTAGCTTGATTGATGCTGATAAAGGTTTGCTTGGAGTAATTTCTGAAGTGGATCAAACGACAGAAAATGTTCTTTTTGTAATTCCAACCACCAATGATGAGTTGTTAATTCCGGCTGGTGAAGAATATATAGAAAAAATTGACCATGATAAAAAAATTATCTACGTCAGATTGCCGGAAGGACTGTTGGATTTGTAATTTTTTTATACACAGATTTCTAATCTGTAAGAGGTTTATAAAATTCGCGGTAAGTCATGTCGTTGGAATAGAAGTTCATTCGGTCCAGCATGCCGGCTGAAGTTTTGTAACCGTAAGCAAGTATAGCTGTCACACCAGTTTCGCTACAAACTCTTTCAAATTCGTTGTAAAGTTTAATTCCGATAATTCCGTGTTGATATTCTGCTTTTACAGCGCAAAACCAGATCATTATTGCTCCGCTCACCATTTTTTCACCACTTATAAAACCTTTAATTTCTCCTTCAGTTTCATAAACAAGCGTCAGGCAGCGTTCGTTTATAACTAATTGTTCAATCCATAATCTGTCATACGGAACTTCATCATTGTACTTGAATGGTTCCATATCTAATATGTTGTGAATTATGTCAATATCTTCTATCCGGGCTTTCCGGACGGATTGAGTGTTGGTGTAATTCATTTTTTTTATGTTCTTATTTGGCCATTGAATACACGATTTCTTTTACCCATTCCGCCCATTGAGTTGGCGTTTTTGACTTATCAAAGGTTTGCCATGGAATAGGTTTTCCGATTCTGATGGTGAAATTCTTTCCTTTTTGTTTGTAAAGTTCATCTACAAGGTACATCATTTCGATATTAATCTTAATCCGAAAAAACTTACGCAGGTTGGCCAGGTTGTAAAAGAAATTTGAATTTCTGCCTTCAAAGTAAATCGGAACAACATCACGTTGATATTCAACTGATTTTGTTATGAAATTTTTCTTCCATTCTAAATCCGTAATCTTGCCTTTTACTTTGCGGGAGCACATTCCTGCGGGATAAGTTAGTAGATTGTTGTCCGACTCATATAGCTCCTGCATCATTGTTGCGTGGTTTTTGCTTTGTGAGCCCACTTTGTTGACCGGGACAAACATTTCTCGCAGTGGCTCCAGATTCATGAGTATATCATTAGAAAAAAAACGAATTTTACCATCGTATTCTTTTCCTAACAGGTATCCTGTAGTGATACCATCCAGTCCACCTAATGGATGATTTCCTGCGAAGATATATTTTCCCCCTCTTGGCAGATTTTCTTTTCCTTCAACTGTTGTCGATATATTCAGGTATTTGAAAGCAGATTCAATAAATTCCAGATTTCTTAATCCGGGATATATGGTGAAAAAATGATTTAATTCTTTTTCGTGAACAATGCGCCGGAGATAATTTACTATGAATTTAGGAACTTTTGTATTGGGTGCTTTTTCTTTTAGTACTTTCTCAATATCAATTTTAATAAGTGCTTCTTTGCTCATGTTTTAGTTAGATTTGCTAATAGGTACAAATGTACGAAAAATGCTTTATTTTCAAAATAATAGAGTGGATATATTAAGCTGAAAACAGAATCGAAAATATGCTGTTGAAATTTAATTTCTCCCCACTTTTTTATGAATGATAGTTTGAATGTTTTTATACTGGTTAATATGTTTATTAGCAATGCATTAACTGTAAATGGTGTCGAATATTTAATGTTGACAACCTGTTTATAACCCGTTTAAAACATATTGATTATGAATGATAACTTGTTGATAAATTTTTTGTGGGGAATTGTGGGGGATATGAAATTAATTCTTTACTTTTACCGTTGAAAAAATGAACTCGATTAATTATGTCAACATTTATAGGTAAATACGAAGCAAAAGCCGATGTAAAGGGGAGAATCTTTATTCCTTCCGCTTATAGAAAATTGTTGCCTGATGGCGAGAAAGAGCGTGTTGTGATGAGAAAGGATGCTGAAAATGATTGCATGGTGCTTTTCCCGGAACATGTTTGGAATGAAAAAGTAGAAGATTTTAAATCGAGGTTGGATGAATGGAATCCGGTAGACCAACTTTTGCTAATGCAATTTGTGTCGGATGCTGAATGGTTGGATATTGATTCGCAAGGGCGGGTTTTGATTTCGAAGAAAAACTTACAAGCAATAGGTGTAGAAAACGCAGAAGTTTTGTTTGTGGGGATGATTGATCGTTTTGCCGTTTGGAGTAAAACAAGGTATGAGCAGGCTAAGTTGTCAACAACGGATTTTGCCGCTTTGCTTAAGGAGCGAATGATGAAGCCTCAAATAACAACCCTTAACCCGTAAATGAAAATAAGAAAAGAAACTTTTCTCAGTTCAACAACATGAAAATAATAAAGAAACAAATACAAGACGAAAGTAACTTCAACTCCTCTTTAGGTGATGGGGGGCTTCCTGTTTATCATACTCCGGCGTTGTTGAATGAAACTATTGATGGTTTAAATATCAAACCGGATGGGGTTTATGTGGATGTAACTTTTGGAGGGGGTGGTCACTCCCGTGAGATTTTGAAACATTTGGGCGATAATGGAAAGCTGCTGGGTTTCGATCAGGATGAAGATGCGATTAAAAACGTGATGACTGATTCCCGATTTATATTTGTTCGCAGTAACTTTCAGTATTTAAAAAACTTTTTACGCTACCACAATATTGACAAGGTAGATGGAATTCTGGCTGATTTAGGGGTTTCTTCACATCATTTTGATGAGGCCGAACGTGGCTTTTCATTTCGGTTTGATGGAGCGTTGGATATGCGGATGAATACGAAATCACCACTGACAGCAGCTGTTTTGCTCAATACATATTCTGAGGAACAACTGGCAGATGTATTTTATCTGTATGGAGAGTTGCATAATTCGCGCAAAATAGCCAGAACGATTGTCAATGCCCGGGGTAATGCGCCTTTTGACAGGATTTTTCCATTCATAGAAGTGTTGAAACCATTTTTTGGACGTGAAAAAGAAAAGAAAGATATGGCAAGGGTTTTTCAGGCTTTGCGTATTGAGGTAAACAAAGAAATGGATGTGTTGAAATCGTTGTTGGATCAAAGTCTGGAGGTGTTGAATCCCGGAGGTCGATTGGTTATACTGACGTATCATTCGCTGGAGGACAGATTGGTGAAAAACTTTATTCGCAGTGGCAATTTTGAAGGAAAACTGGAAAAAGACTTTTTTGGTAATATTCTTACTCCGTTGAAAGCCATTAATAGTAAGGTGATTATAGCTGATGAAGCTGAAGTAAATAAAAATCCGAGGGCACGAAGTGCAAAATTAAGAATCGCGGAAATTAAGAATTTATAGTTAGATACATGTCTTGGTTTAAAAAAATAGTAGATGCCATTCGTGGAAGCGAAGATTTCTCGGATATTAAGTCGAGTACGATTCGAGATATTCTGAATGGCAATATATTGACTAAGAGATTCTTTCAGAAACAATATGGTTTGTTGATTATGATTGCAGTATTGGCTTTTTTGTATGTAGATAATCGCTACTATTGTGAAACACAGCAAGCACACGAAATAGCATTGAAAAAGAAAATTCAGGACTTAAAATATGAATCGCTGACTATTTCGGCTGAATTAATGGAAATAAGCAGGCAGTCGAATGTGATGAAAAAAGTGAATGAGAGTGGGCTGCCACTCATTGAATCGACTACACCACCCGTTGTTATTGAAGACAGCATACCAACAAAATAGATGACTGACAAACGAAAAAATATTGTCCTTCGTTTTGGCATAGTTTACATTATTGTATGCCTTTCGTTTTTTCTTGTTCTATACAGAATTATTATTATTCAATTTGTAGAGCGGGATAAATGGTTGGCGTTGGCAGCTCAAAACGTAAAATCAAACATAGTTGTAAAACCCAACAGAGGGAATATCTACGCTTGTGATGGACGTTTGATGGCTAGTTCTATTCCTACTTATTATGTTTATATGGACTTGCGGGTACCTGCTTTGCATGAAAAGAATGGCGTTCTGTTTAAAAACAACATAGATTCGCTATCTATCTATCTCTCGAGCTTCTTTCGGGACAAAACTCCATATCAATATAAAGCCGCACTTACAAAAGCTTACCAAACCGGAGTTGGTGAATTGCAGTTGTTTCCCAGCCGTATTTCATACGCACAACTCAAGCAGCTCAAAACGTTACCACTTTTTCGGTTAGGAAGAAATAAAAGCGGATTAATCACTAAAGAGCTTTTTCGACGTGTGAGACCATTTGGCTCTCTGGCATCCAGAACTATCGGTGATATTTATGCAGATGAATCGAGAGGTGGTAAAAATGGTATTGAAATGAGTTTTAATTCCAATCTACTTGGCACTCCGGGAATTTCGATACGTCAAAAAGTTGCGAATAGTTACATGGAGACTGTTCAGGTAGAACCAATTGATGGAATGGATATTACAACTACTATTGATGTTGATTTACAGGATATTGCCGAAAAAGCATTGTTGGACGGTGTTAAGAAATTTGATGCAGCTGTAGGGTATGCTATTTTAATGGAAGTAAAATCGGGAGAAGTGAAGGCCATTGTAAACATGCAGCGCAACAAGGATGGTTCTTACACTGAGAATAGAAACGGTGCTGTTTCTGATATGGTTGAACCTGGTTCTACGTTTAAAGTTGCTTCGTTGATGGCGGCCGTGGACGAAGGAAAAGTAAAAATTACCGACACAATAGATACTTATAATGGTCAATATCAGTTTGGAACCAGAACTATGACCGACCATAATGCAAATCATGGTGGCTATCATAAAATTACGTTGGCACAGGCAATTTACGGTTCATCCAATATCGGTATTTCCCGTGCCATTGTAAAGGCTTACGGGCATAATCCGGCGGCTTTTGTCAATAAGTTGTATGCCATGAAGTTGAATGAAAAAATGAACATCGAAATACCGGGTAGTGCTGCTCCGTTTATTCGTCATCCGAATGATAAATCGCACGAATGGTCGAATACTACATTGCCTTGGATGTCAGTTGGGTACGAAACTCAAATTCCACCAATTTACACCTTGGCATTTTATAATGCTATTGCCAATGATGGAAAATTGATTCGTCCTTTTTTTGTTAAGTCAATCAGTAAAAATGGTCAGATTATAAAGGAATTTAAGACAGAGGTGATTAATCCGTCGATATGTAAACCAACAACATTGAAAGATATTCGCTTTACTTTACTGGGAGTGGTGGAAGATAAATTGGGAACGGCTCAATGTGTTCGCTCAAAATATGTTCGGATTGCCGGAAAATCAGGGACTGCACAGATTTCGCAAGGAAAAGCAGGGTATAAAGAAGGGGGAACAAAGCATCAGGTTGCATTCTGTGGTTATTTTCCATACGAAAATCCACTTTATTCTTGTATAGTTGTTATGCGTGAACCCGGAATAGGTTATGCATCCGGTGGAACTATGACAGGATCGGTATTTAAAAATATTGCAGAGCGGGTTATAGCGCTGAATTCAAACCGGAAGCCATCGCATGTCGACACAGACTCAATTGATGAAAGTAATTTTATTCCAAACACGAAGATTGGATATTATAAGGCTATACAAACAGTAATGAATACTCTTCGATTGCCTTTAGCGGCAAATTCAAGAGATTGGGTAAAGCCGGTTGCAGTGGAGAGGCAAACTCGTGTAGAACCAATTGCAGTTTCCCGAAATGCAATACCTAATCTGGTTGGGATGGGGCTGAAAGACGCTGTTTTTATTCTTGAAAATTTAGGGCTTAACGTTCAGGTTCAGGGAAGAGGAAAAGTGTTTTCACAGAATATTAAACCGGGCACGGTTGCCCGAAAAGGAAGTGTGGTTTTAATCAATCTACAATAAATCAATTTATAATAAAAAGCTAAAATTGACGAATATGATATTAGATGATATATTGCAAAATGTGATTTTGCAGAAGACGATAGGAGAAACCGAAACAGACATTACCGGTATTCAATTTGATTCGCGCAAGGTAGAAGCAGGGAATGTTTTTGTTGCCACTCGTGGAACAGCATCTGATGGACATCAATATATTCCTACAGCAATTGAAAAAGGAGCTGTGGCTATAGTCTGTGAAGAAATTCCTGCTGAAATTAATCCAAAGGTAACGTATGTAAAGGTACAAAACAGCTCTGATGCACTTGGAAAAATGGCTTCGGCCTGGTATGATTTCCCATCGTCTAAAATGATTTTGGTTGGGGTTACCGGTACGAACGGAAAAACCACGATTGCAACTTTGTTATATCAGCTTTTTCGTCAACTGGGTCATAAATCCGGGTTGCTGTCAACGGTTTGCAATTATGTGAATGATGTGGCTGTGGAAGCAACCCATACTACACCGGATGCATTGGCATTGAATGAATTGTTGGCTCAAATGGTTGATGCCGGTTGTGAATATGCATTTATGGAGGTAAGTTCGCATTCTATTGATCAAAGACGTATTGCCGGACTGGAATTTGATGGAGGAATTTTTACTAATATTACCCGCGACCATATTGATTACCATCTTACTTTTGAAAATTATCTGAAAGCAAAAAAACAATTTTTTGATGATTTGTCGGTTGATGCTTTTGCCCTTACCAATGCTGATGATAAAAACGGTTTGGTAATGCTTCAGAACTCGAAAGCGAAAAAATATACTTATTCACTTCGGGGAATGGCTGATTTCAAAACACGTATTTTAGAAGATAGTTTTGAGGGTATGTTGCTTGATATGAATGACAAAGAGGTAAATGTGTCGTTTATAGGAAAGTTTAATGCAAGCAATTTGTCTGCTGTATTTGGAACGGCGGTTTTACTGGGTCAGGATGAACTTGAAGTGCTGCGTATTATCAGTACTTTACATTCGGTCTCGGGTCGTTTCGAAACTTTACATGCCCCTTCGGGATATACTGCCATTGTAGATTATGCTCACACACCGGACGCTTTGATAAATGTTATTGGGACAATCAATCAGATTTTGCAAGGCACAGGAAGGTTGATTACGGTTGTTGGGTGTGGTGGAAACCGCGATAAAGGAAAACGCCCAATGATGGCTCGTGAGGCGGTTAATGGTAGTTGGAAAGCTATCTTAACATCCGATAATCCACGCTTTGAAGAACCTCAGGATATTTTGAATGATATGCTGGCCGGACTTGACATGGTGGAGAAAAGTAAGAGCCTGACTATAGCTGACCGTAGAGAAGCAATCAAAACGGCATGTTCGCTGGCTCAGGCAGGTGATGTGGTTTTGGTGGCAGGCAAAGGACACGAAGATTATCAAATTATTCAGGGTGTCAAACATCATTTCGACGATAAAGAAGAAGTCAGAAATTGCTTTTAATCAATTTATAAATCATAATTAATAATTCACAATTATGCTGTACCATTTATTTCAATTTTTAGAAAGAATATACGTTTTC
>Ga0302285_10002465_pt1 | contig 10323 bp, 2 predicted proteins | sample III_Fen_E2_2_FD_200455 | JGI IMG/M metagenome (GOLD analysis project Ga0302285, IMG submission 200455) | Peat permafrost microbial communities from Stordalen Mire near Abisko, Sweden - III_Fen_E2_2 | ecosystem: Environmental > Terrestrial > Soil > Wetlands > Permafrost | place: Sweden: Abisko...
ACTTAACAATTAAAGTTAAATTTTATAATTAAAAAATAAAATTACCTCAGAAAATATTTATTAAAGGAGTGAGATAAATATCCTTCAATAATTGCGATAATTTCTTGATTTTCTGCTAGAATTAACCTTTTTACTTGAGTCAAAACAGGCATTTCAAGCAGATGATCAGTCTCTAAATCTATTACTACTTTTATTAATTATTCTTGAGAGCTGTTAAAAGAAACAGGAGGAAAAAAGTTAAATTTAAAACTAATTAATTCATTATAGCTATGTTTACAACTATCCATGTTTTTCAGTTGAAATCTAGTTGATTATTGGCTAACGATTAGCTGTTTTTCTAACTCCAGAACCTTCTATTTAATCAACTGTTAAGATTTAATGTTTTTTGTCTTATGGCTATGCAAGTTGTCTTGACTATTCCACAGCAAAGTCTTTGAATGAGACCGAATCGAATTCACTTTTAAAAATGAAATAAGTAAAAAATACAATAAATTATATTACCTAAACTATTAGAAGAAAGATTGAAGAACCAAATCAAACTACTCAAGAACCTTGCATTTTAGTAAAAGAAATTCAATTGTTGTTATTGATCCGTTTGCTTGCAAGCTTTAAAGGATATCAATGAGTTCACGCTGATTTGGAATATTTGCAGGAATCGTAACAATATCACCTACATCATATTCTGTTGGCTAAACTGATTCTTCCATCATTAAGAAAGCTGAAGGGTGAGTTCCTTCTTAGCTTGATTAAGAAGGTAGGGAATTTAGAAATCGATCTAAGAGTCTATTTATTGTTTGAATTTAATTCATCAAAGATACTTCCATAACTTTTTAGCCTCCTTTGTAAACAACAATAGAAGGAAATACTCTTAAAGAAGGCACATCTTCTCTATTTTTGATACTGCAACAAAAATAATCTGCTCTATCTCCATAATTTTGAACTAGAGCATTCATAACAGTAATCCAATTCGCTGAAGCTTGATCTTGCTCTCCTTTCTTCCTATCTGAAATTACTGCTATTAGATTTGTCCTTTCATCTTACTAATTTACAAAGTTTTCCTCCCATAATTTAAAAGTATTCACTATTGTCACCATATTTGATAAAGTATCTTTCTCAACTGAAAACTTTTTATTTTGTTGCTCGTTTTAAGTTTGCTGTGAGGGACTCTACTAATACAGGTTATTTGGAGTAACAACTTGCTTTATCTCTCCTTGATCAACTATAATATGGTAGACTTCATCTCTTTTGAGGTTGTGATGATTACAAAAATCGCTCAACTTAAAGAAATTATCTAAACAATCAAAATTATGATCAATATTTGCTTTAAACAATACTTTTATTACCTGATGTGTCTTTTAACCCTAAGATCTTTCCTTTTATGTCAAAATGGCTTTAGATGAGATAAGACAAATCCTCCCATGTTAGCTTAGAACGAAGCCCAAGCTTCTTAGTTTTCTATTTGAATCTTAAAGTTATGCTTTAGCTCATTTTACAGTTCTTTTATTTTTCTTAAAATTAATAATCAAGTTGAAATAAATTCATTATTTATTCAAATCTTTTTCATGATTATGCCCCCTTTTTTTTATTGTTTCTCCCTAATTCCACCTATTTTTAAGTGTTTTTCTTTCTCTTGGACACATAAATCACTTTTAAGGGAAGTTAATAAAGAGAATGACAAAGACCATAAAAATAAAAATAAAATAAGTTATTAAATGTTTAATTATTGTTTTTGGAAATAGATAGACAAATCTAATTTTAAAATAAAAGTTTGAAATTCTATCTGAGTACTATTTGTAATTATTGAAGTAGTAGTTTTTTTCAAATAAAGTATTTTTCATTTCCTATTTAGGGTTATTTCAAAATACAATAAGTTCATTTCCTTCATATTCATTTATGTTCATTTGAATAATAGAAATATCTAATCCTTTTTTAATTTAAATATATTTCAATTACTATTTGATCAAAATAGGTACATATGTAAAGTATTACTTTTTTCATCATAGTTCAATTGAATAATTAATTTAGATGTTTATTGTTCTTATTTTAAAATATGTAACCTTCTTTTGATCACTTGAATAATTATTCTTCTTTATTTCGAGCGGTGAAAGTAACAATCTACAAAATAAGAGATAATAATTAAATTGTTAGCCTTGAAATACCAAGTTATCTTTATCTTCATAATTTTGAGAAATAATAAAACAATAAAATGGCTAAATTTTAAATAATAATCGGAGCTTTGCTTCTAATATTTGTGTCAGCTGAATTTAAGCTTGTCACATAAGAATTTTTTGAATAAGCATTTTCAAGTGATGATGTTGTTGATTGGGTGTTGAAATCCAATTATAATGGTCAAATAACTTCCATTTGTGGCAACTATGCTCTATTTGGTGGCTACAATGTCTTTGGATATTAAGCAGAAGCCTCCAAAAAATATGATTCAGGAGTTGACCATGAAAAGCTGTTCATTAGCTTCGATCTCTTCACAATTGATTCATGGGGTAACAATATCTAATTCCTTAATTATTGTCTAACTGTTTTGTGTGAATTATTAGATTCTGAAACATTTTCAGTTTTTATTGACGGCGTCTCAGGTATGATCTTATCTCTTCTTTTGTAATGTTGACACTCTTTATTTTTTGAAGTCTATTCTTCTACTTCACATTATCTCATAAACAAACCTTCTTCGAGATCAATTAGTTGCGGCTGGGATGTTAGTAGTGATAAAATAAACACTGTTTCTTTCTCTATTCCCCATTACAGAAGAGACTTTATCTTGAAGTTATCATCAAATCTCAATGAATTACCCAGTAAAACATCTATGTGATAAATAAAAAATCTGAATTATTTTATTTTAGATACTGAGTCATGGGGAATAAGAAACTTAAAGATTGTTGCACAGTATGATCCATACTCTATTTCTATTGTAACAGAAGAGTTTATGGCATAAAATTTTACAGAGAGTGCAAAAGATTGGACGCTTACAGGAGTTGATTAAAGTTAAGTATTTTCAGTTTGGTAAAATGATTATCTAATTTATTTTCTTTTGTTGTTTTATTTTTCTTCTTTTATTTTATCATTAATTGAATGAAAAGCAACTCTTCGAAATTGTTTGGAGGATACAACATATTTGGAAAAGGGTCTAATGCCTCAAAAACTTTCACTAACCTTATTGATCACTAAGGAATAATAGTCAACATGGATATTTGGATGATAGATACTCCGGAGTTCTATGACTAAGTGTTAATTGAATTAGATGGTTAAATATTCAAAATCCAAAGACCTGATTGGCTTTATAGTGATGTATTACTTATATTGATAGTCTAATTTGTTGTGACACGTTACTTTTTGAAAATAGGTGCCAAGTCAATTTTGCGGTGCATCATTTTATAGTGAGAGAATAGTTCCTGTGAGCATATTTATCCCTCATCAAGGCCCAGAAGCAAATATTTAGATTAAGTCAAGTTTTGATGAATTGAAAATTAACGAATCTTTTGGTATCTAAAATTTAAGAATTCTTACTTCCTCATGCTTAAATACTGGGTGTAACACAATTTCTAGAGAATATGATTAAGAATACTATGTTGGAAATGGGTGGAAAATTAAAAGTGGAGCTGATATTTCTTCTCGAGTTTAATCTTGCAGTTAAACAAGCTTTTTTGGAGGGCATAAAGATACTATTGTGAAAACATATCTAAACATCACCAAACACTCAGGAATTCGTCTTTTCTTTAGACTTCTCACAACAGGATATTGGCTTACCACTACAGTAATTTGAAATTTGTATTTTCTGAATTGCTTAATATTTTCTTAACTTAGAAAATTAAGGTTACTATTAATGATGTCGGTTCTATTCCAATAGGAGCTCAATTCTTTAAAACATAAAATTTTTGTTTCAAATCAGATGAAACAATTAGAAATTACTACATTGATGTACCCCATCATAACAATTTCTTGGAATTAAAATTTATTTTAGAAGGATTTTATATTGACTCAGCATTCTCTATTAAAGATTTGACTCTGATTGCCTATGATGATGATCATTCCTTACAAGTATTAAAGAAAGAGTTTTCTGATTAATCCTTCTCTAACATAACTGACTGGCTGGTTTCTGGAAATAAATAAGGCTCTCTCGTTTCAACTTGTGGTTAACTTTCACTCTTCGGTGGATATGATATATTCGGTCAAAAAACTAATGCCACTAAATTATTTTCTGCTCTTCCAGCTCATGAATATCTCTTAGTGACTCTTGAAGTTTTTTTTATAGACACATGGGATGTAATTACTAGTTTGGCAATTTTAATTTTCTTAAAATTATGTCTAACATTTTTTTGAAGAGAGAAGACTTCACAGTATTGCTAGACAACGATATTGTTTCAATTACCACCAAACTAGATGCTTGGGGAGGAAATGAATAGCTTTGTGGACTAACAAACTCTAAAGAAGAAGCCATTTTCATAACAATATATTATCCTCATGTATCCGACTCAGTCACAATCACTCTCACCGACTCCTTAAACGAAGTGCCAGTAAGGACTTGCTTTAAAACAATAATAATTTTTCTTTTTAATAGTATTATGAATCATGGGGTATTAGAAATTTAATCATTTCTGCTGGAGATTTTAGCAACAGTAATCCTCTTTCTCCAAAATGCTAAGATTATATTTAGTAGATTTGCCCACCTACAACGCCTATTCTATGTCCTCCAACTAATGCGGAAGCTTGCCCTGAATAATAACCAGTAATTTGCCCTGTTCAAGAACCAGTTACATGCCCAGTTATAGAACCTATAATATGCCAAACAGAATAGCCTGTTCTCTCAACTCTTTTATCCTCAATGAAAGTGAAGACGAATTGATAAACAACTCATCTAATACTCCCTTAATATAATTTTTACATGTTGTGATTTATCTTGGAATCCTCAAGCAAAAAAAATTCTATTCTCAAAGATCTCTCTTTCAAATTAGATAATATTTTAGAAAAACAGTAGCCCTCTATTTATTAAGTTAATACTAAAAAATAACTTTGATACCTTATCATTTGAATCAATAAAAGTTGAACAATTTTCTCATAATAAAAGAAATAAAGCTGAACAGTTCTTATTCTTGGATTTATTTCCTATTAGGGGAAAGTAAAGATAGAAACTAATTGCTGTCACAGATAAAATTTGCAATACTAACTAAAAGGCGATGTGGGAGCAATTACTCATTCAAATATTGCCATTGTATTTGAATCTCTCAATTGAGAAAGCTGGGTTTTATTGGGGAGGATAATTTTATGGCTGATTGAAGGGTACTCCTGTTTATCCAAAGATTTGTGGAGATGAGCTTTAGAGAATATTATTTTAAATGAGCTATTAGGCTTTCATTTGATCTGAGTACTGATAGGACTAATTCTGATAGTATTACTATTATTGTTGTGAAATTTGATTTTGCTATTAATTTAATATCTATTAATCTTCTTCTTGCTGATTAAGTTGGGATTTCTACATCGGTTAACGGGCTTGGTCATAAGGCATAATTCCAGTGAAATTGGTGATATCATTAAGGTTTTTTTGTTAGATGATATTACTATTAGCTAATCCGCTAGAATTACTATTGCTAAAAGCAATTTAATTGGAATTAATATTTGAGGAAGGATTAGTAGATGCATTAGTCGCAGAAACAAATTGACTACCAGAATTACTTGATAATGGACTTTGTTGGGAATTAATTGTTCCACTTCTTTTTAAACCTTATTTTGCTGATTAAAGAGCAGAATTCGATGTAATAACATTGCCTGCTAGATTAATTGATCTCCTTGTAACTCTTGATTCATTGCGAAGTTTTTCATTCTCTCTCAATAAGATATCCTTTTTCTTTTCTAATTTCTCAATATGATCTGAAAGCTCATTTTTTTAAACCAGAAGATGATCACGATCTAGATTCCATTTAGCTCTCTCTTTTTCTTGCTCAAATATCAAGCATGAGCGTTTTTATTCAGCCTCCTTATACCTTTGTTCAAGCTCTCCAAACTTTTATTTTAGATTATCTTTCTCAAACTCAATCTATCGCTGATAATCGAGTGTCTATTAAAAGATAATTATTTTTTTATATTCAAAAAAGTAAAGATTTACCTTTTAATCTCTTTCATTTTTCATCTGTTCAATTTCAAGTACCATTCTACGCTCATTTTCTATTAGATCGGCTAGTTTTTTCTCATTTACCATTTGATTACCTAATTTTCCATGCTTTTCGACAAGCATACTCTCCTTTAACTGCTTAAGTTCCTTGTTGGCTCTTCTAATCTTTTGTTAAAAGTTAAAATAAATTATTCTTAATTCTTTTGTTAACAAACTGTTACTTTATCTTCATAATCTTGGTTTGCTCTTTATGCATTTTCGTTCAATTCATTGATCTAATTTTAGTATTTTTTTTCCATTGAAACAAGAAGTTCATTTAAATTGTTTTCATGTTCATCTTTTTCATTGTTTCTTGCTTTTTACAGATGCATCAATGTCATTTCAAACTTTTTCAGAGCGTCTGCAAGATCTTATTTAGCCTGTGTTAAACAACTACTTATTATTTAATAATAAATTTCTCAACTTACCTATTCTTTTTGCTATTCGAAAAAGTTAAACTTTCCTTCCCACAGAGCTTTATCTTTTTCATAATTGGTAATAAGCTCATTTTTATCTTATTCAAGTTGTAGGTTAAGGGTCTTATATTTATCAGTTTCATTGAGAATTGCTTTTTTCTCAAGGGAATATGATTCCTTTAGTTGAAGAATTTACATAACATAATTCTAATTTTCTGCTTAGTATTTCATATCCATTTCTGATTTTTTTGATTCAATATTAGCCAATTTTTCTTAGTAAATTGCTTTTTCTTTCTCAATTTGTGATAATTATCTGTTGTAAGTAGCCTCTATTTCTTTGAGAGTTTTTTTAACCTTTTCATATTTTTCTTCCATCTAATCACGTTATACTTAAAGCCTTTCTGTCTTCTCAGTCTATTCGGTGCTCATTTCTTACTTTAATGTTTCTGCAAAGAATAAATGAAATTTAAATAGTTTTTAAAATTATTTACTTAGTTTTTCTTCATAATGCTAGGTGATAAAATCGTTTTGTTTGATTAAATCTTCATTTTTCTTTGTAAGGAATTCATTCTGTTTTTTTGTTCAAATTTAAAAAGAAAAAATTTTTAACCATTTTCTCAAATTAGAAGAATAAAACTTGGTTTATTAATTTATTTTTTATTCTAACCCTTTAATTAGAAAGAGCAAGCTCTCTTGATAATTCGATTTTTTGTGAGATTTAATTATCCGAAGTTTATTGAAGTTTCTACTTAAGATCTTCAATGTTAGAATTAACCTCACTTTTCTCTGACTGTACTTCTTATTTCATTTACTAAAGCTAAGCCTCTCTTTTCTTAAGATTAGCTTCTAGATTATCTTTTCTTTGTTAGAGAGAAATATTCTCTTTTTCTTTTTTTGAAAGTTCTTGCGATAACAATTCTACCTTTGAAATGAACCCTTTTCTTTCAGAATTGAAGTTATTAATGTACTGCTCAAGAGTAGAGTTATTGTTGCTCTATAAATTCATCAGACTCTCTTTTGTTTCTTTTGTGTATTTTTCAAGTGTTTCTATGGTCTATTGCTTCAGTGCAAGCTCATGCTCATACTATTGAACTACATTATTGTATTAAGCTTCTTATTCTCTAAGATCATCCTTTAAGTTCTCTATTTCCTTTAAAAATGTTTCCAATTTTAATGTAAATAAGATATTTTAAAAAAGTATTATTACTTCCTCGTAAGAATGCTAGGCTTGTTAAAGCTGCTCTTGATATTCTTCACAGGAAAGTGAATAACGCTTATCCCATTTTTCTTTGTCTTCTAACAATCTTCTATCATAATTATCGCGCTCAGAATTGTAAATAATTTTGAGTTAAGCAAGATTTTCTTCTGCTTTTTATTAGTATTCTCTGGCTTCATGAGATGCATTTTGCTTAACTGTCTCAAGCTCATCTTCAAGGCTACGGATCTAAGCGAGATACCTATCTTCTCCTTCTTTGAGTGTTTTTAATTTGTCTTCCTCTAGAATGGTGTTTTTTTCTTCAAGTCTTTGATTTGAAACTCGTAATTCTTCAAGCAAATCTTTTAGCTATTCGTTCTCTTTTTGATAGTCAGCCTCTTCGAATTTTATCTGCAAATAATTAATTAAAACTATTTTGAAGCCTCAACAAATAATTTGATAATTACTTTCATTTCAAGTTCACTATTCTTTTCATTTAGAGAATCTATCTGCTGAATGTATCTTTTTCTGGTTTTGTCGAAGTCATTTTCAATTGCTTTCAATTCCCGAACATGAGATTCTTTTAGGTCTTATAATTATTTATTATCAGACTTTCCTGAACTTTCCAGGCTTGAAGACTCCAAAGCCTATCAATTTAATTATCATGTCAAATTAAATCATACTATCTTCTTCAAATTATTTTACCTTCATGATTGCCTCATGAGCCCTTTTACTTTCTTAAAGTTGTTACTTTGATTCATCCAGTTGAACCTAAAGGAATTCTTGTTTTTATTACAATAAAGCCTTTTCTTTATGGAAACTGTTCTTTGAATTTATGAGGGCTTCTTCTTTTTCTTTAATGATATCTTCTTAGATAGCAACTTTTTCTATGAGCTCTTGATGATTTTTTGAAATATCGTTTTTCATAAAGGCTGCATTTTGTTCTCCGTTATTTCTTAATTCTCTAATCTCAGATTAAAGCTTAGATATTGAGAGAGAAGATTCTTCAAGCAAACGAGTAAGATTATTTTCATTGGTTTCCCATTTTCTCTTTTCACTTTCGAAGGTTTATTATTTCTTTGAAAGTTCATTTTCAAGTTCATAGATTCGCTCCTGCAATTCATTTATTTTTTAAGTGAGAGACTTGTTAAGAGCTTCTTATCTATTATTGAAAAATATATTATAATAAATCTAAGTAATTACAGTTCTTACTTGTTAGAAATATCTTTAATCTAAGAGTTGTAATCTTTCTTTAAAGTTTTAATATCGTTCGACTAATCCTTATCTTTTTTTGATAGTTCTTCCATTTGCTTCTCATAGAATTGTACTCTTTGAGAGAGTAAAGCCTTAGAAAAATAGTAAAATTCTTTATAAATCCAAAGGGTTTAAATAATAGCATACCTTTTCTTTTTCGTATTCAGATTGATCCATAACCTTGTTTCTTTCCAGCTCTGCAAGCTGTTCTTCGAATAATAATAATTTATGCTTTTATTCATTAATAACTTTGACTGATTCTTGTTTATCATTTGAAGCTTATTCTCTTAACTCTTACTCTAACTTTTCCTTTTCGTTTATTACCATTGCGAGATGCTCTCTTGTCATCTAAAAGTTAACAAAATATTACTTTAAAAGTATTTATTATTAATTTTACCTATTCTTTCATCTCAACCTCTGCTTTTTCAAACTCAAGTTGAGATTTTTTGGCTTCAAATGAGTTTGCTTCTAGCTAAATCCGTTATCTAATATCTTGCAGCTCAAGTTCTAATTTCTTTTAAACTTCAAGAACTAAAGTTTGTTAAATATCTTGCTCATGCTATGTCTATTTGAGGAAAAACTGAGCACCATCACTTGTTGCACGATGAATAAATTCGCTAATATGAATAAGACGATTCACAGTTTTTGGACCATTGTCCAAGAAATAGTTCTAAAACAATTTCAAATCTTGCTCATATTCAGAGTAAGCATGATACTCATTCATCTTCAATTTTCTCTCGATACTTTAAAACTCTTGTTGGATGAATGTTGTACACAAGCGCTAACTTTCCCGCTCATTTTCTTAACGAATAATATTAAATTTTTATTTAACTTTCTTTAGAACTTCTGCTAGATATTCTTCAGATATTTCTCCAACTGCTTTCTTTCTAAAGATTTGGATACAGCTTTCTTTCGCCAAACGGTGGAATATTTTCAAATCTTCTAAAGAACATGGCAGTTTATTATAAAGCACTTCCTTAAGTACCTAAATTAAAATAATAATATGCATTCGTACAGTTACTAATTGATGTTGTAATATCACAAAGGAATCCTTTTTCCTTAAAATATGTTTTAGAAAGAAGGAATTTGTTTATTTATAAAAATTGGCTTTTTAAAGTAAAATTGATTTTCTAATTCTATTCTTGTGAATAGTGATCATATTGAATCAACAAATTGAATACATTTTAAATGTTTACCTGATCATAGTTTTCGACTGCAATCTATTAAGCCTTTAAACATTCATTTTTGCTAATGTAAGACCAAGCATTTTCAACATTTGGAACTGCTCCATTATTGATTGA
>Ga0302285_10002466_pt1 | contig 10319 bp, 4 predicted proteins | sample III_Fen_E2_2_FD_200455 | JGI IMG/M metagenome (GOLD analysis project Ga0302285, IMG submission 200455) | Peat permafrost microbial communities from Stordalen Mire near Abisko, Sweden - III_Fen_E2_2 | ecosystem: Environmental > Terrestrial > Soil > Wetlands > Permafrost | place: Sweden: Abisko...
GATTTCAATTTCATGTGATCTAAATTTAATCTAGGAGAAGTGGAAGAAAAAGCAAATGATGTCAATTATTTCTTCGTCATGTTTACTAATAAAAAGAATTTTTAAATTTGTTTTTAAGGTGTAAACAACATTGAAGATTAGTAAGCTCACATAATCTTTCTTGCTCTCTTAAACGCTCATAAAATATTGGTGTTATTGTAGAAAATAAGCAGATCCTGATTTTGTTGAATGATTCTTCGAATAAACAGCAAAAATGTTTTACAGAAGTGATTATTTATTAATGATTTAGAGCTAAAAGGGTATAATAACTCACATATCTGTAAGGAAAATTGATAATTGTGTGGTTATCGTCTGCTTATCGGTTGATATACTCCCGATTTAGAAATAATAATCTAAAGGATAGCTAATTCTAAGGGTATTAGTGTCTGCTAAATTTTTTTTTAATATTAGCCTATGAATAATTTGTGAATAAACACACATGGAAGAAATTTAAATCTCAACGACAGTAAATGTGGTAAGAAAAAATGTAATTAGAAGAATAATTTAAATTAGATTACATTATTTTTTTGTTAGGTTTTTGTGCAATTACACCGTTTTTTTAATTAGAATCCTTAAAAAAAATAGAGGACCTTCAAAAATATTACCTATGGCTTTGCCTCTTATTTAAAAGTATCACCTCTAAAGGACATAAAAATTGGTAAAAAAAATATTGTAAATTGAAAAGATACTTTTTCAGGTCAACTTAGATTATTTTATAATCGAATTTGTGAGATTTTAAAAGGATTTTTGGATTTTCAATTTAGTTTCCAGTTACTTTCATTTAGCCACTCCTTGAATGAAAAAATAATTAGTGCTTAACCTATTTTTAAACACATATTTCAGTCTTAAAAAAGACAAGTAGCTCCTTTCTTTAATGTGAATTAAAAGTTATTTAGAGATTAATTATTAGCCAGAAATAACTTTTCAGTTCCAATTCTTCCTCTAATCAAAGAATTATCCCTTTTTTTTGGTAGTCCAGAGAAATACTGAATGGGGAAAGCAAAAGCTGAAGTTTCTAAGATAACAAAGAAAGCAGATTTTTTATACACAGATGGCTATTAAAGGACTTTTTTCTAATTCTCAACCCTACAAGCATAATTTATTTCAATTACAGAAAATAATCCATTTGGAAAACGAATCAAAAATACTTTTCAAGCTGAAAATGCAATCCTTTTCCTTTGCAGCTATCCAATCTCCTAGCTTCCTATAAAAGTAACATTCTAGCTTAGATGAAATTACAGCTCCGCTTATTGGCTAAGACAAGTTGAAAGGAACCATTTAAACTGTTCCAATCTCAAAGTCAGCAATACAATAGATGACCTTTATTCCAAAAAATCATTTAATTCTCAGAGAAACTGTTCAACTTGCTCCAATATCAGAAGACAACAGTATTATTTCTCAAATATCTGAATTTCCTTCTCCTTTCTTAAATCCAATGACAATTTTTCATCTTCAAGGAGTAAATACTTTGTGCATACTTTTCACAATAAAACACTAATTGTTTATTTATCTCACAGGGAATTATCATAAATGAGAGTGCACTTGAGGCTTCCGTCAAGATGATAAGTCAGCAATAAACCTCATTAAAGATTATCAGCAACATCAGTCTCATCAACAACTTTAAATAAGTTTAAAATATAATATTCAGCAAAGGCAATATTATTTGCTCCTTAATATTCAAAGAAATTCCCTCCCACATTCATGACTGGTAATCAATAAAATTTTAATTCAATGCTTATATTCTCTCTCCTTGACCCTTTAAGCACAACTTTAGTTACTATGATTTTTTGTTGCTTTTTTCATGCCTTTAAATCCTCCTCTCTTTTAATAAAAACAGGCGATATGTAGTGCAGCGATTTGAGAGCTTTGGGAACGTACAGTTTAAGCAACTCGCCGATCTCATTAGACAAGTTTACTAAGAATATCAAAATACTACTAATATTCCCATTACTTCCTAGAACTTTAACTTTGCTGAGACAAATCTTAGTTTGAGTAATCATTGTAGCTCTTTTAGTTCACCTTCTATCAAAAGCGAGACAGTTCTTTTCCCATTCAACTAAGAATGTGCAACTCAGGTGTCTTCATCTCAGAAACGATCTTCGAAAGGCAAACATTAATTCATGAATGACCTCAAAGCAATCGAAAACGAAATCCTTAAAGGAGGAAAAGATGCACTTTCATATACATTCCATTATAATTCCAACAAAACCCTTTCAAGCATGCACTTCACGAGAGCTTTCATCGAGAGACTTGGATGGGATGTTTCTCAGTTCGGCATGTTTTGTCTCTACAATGGACTTCCAGAGTAACCTAAATTTTATTCAATCTTAAAATGAACTTATTTCCTAAACCAACCATCCGATATGTATTTTAATTTTGCTCTTTCAAGGCTTCTTTCATATGAAAGCTACTTCTCAACATTGAGCTAAACACTCTTAGACAAACTGCATTCCAAAGTATCCGAAGCTCCTTACTCATAAATGTACTTGCAAAAAATCGGAACAAAATTCGAAGCTTCCACGAAAAAAACAGCTGCTTGTGTCGCTGGAGGAATCAGCATCACACATTAAATCTCAAATACCTGCATTGAAAATAGGAAAAATGCTTCTGCCCCACCTGTAACTAACTTCATAACCATTCCTCAAAAATATTTTTGCAAATGCCTGAATTTATATTTCTTTTAATTCTAACCACAGTAAAAAGTCCGTGGAAGAAGGCACTTCTCCCAATCAGAGTAAAATACCCTTGAACACAACCTAGAATGTCCTTTAAATGAAATGGATAGACATCAACATAGAGTCTGTAAATATAGAGTCACTGCTGCACAAAAATAATCCATCAGTGCAACTCCTGTTTAGCTTGGACCATGGTGATAAACGTCTCTTTTACTCATACATCCTGATTGAAGACTCATTTCTTTTATTCCCCCCTATTAATTATTTCTACCATTTCTTATGCAAGCTTATCTATAAATAGATTAGTTGATTTCAAGCAATCATCAATCGTTTGCAGCCTCAAAAATAACAAATATGTATTTACTATAATCTACTTAATATCCAAAATTCACTTGCTTGAAGCCTACTTTTGATTTATGTTATCTAAGCTGTATTGTCCTTGATCTTGAGCTTAACTTTTTAACCAAAAATAATTAAACACAGCAATCTACTTTATTTTTATGTAAGTGCAGCTTTCTATCCCCCCCTGATTCCCATGCATTCGAGTTATTGAGTTTGTTGATTTACTTAACAATCGGAATTATTAAGATATTTAAGTTCTCAATGATTTCTTTTCTAATTTCGATAAATTTCAGTATTTCCTTATTGTAGCTTGGAAGTGTGAATATCCTTAACTTTCAATCAAATCTTTTATTAGTTTGGGTTTAGTTTATTCATAAAAAATGTAAGCCCCACGAAAAGGGAATTAATATTTTTTTGGGGGGGGGACAATAATGGCTTATCTGATCACTTTCCAATTTCCAAAATTATGATTAAAAACCGTGCAGCTATTATTATTAATTTACTTTTCCCTTTTAAATTTTAGCTTATTTTATTAAACCAACCAAATTACTGCATAAGATGAGATCATTTTTTACAATGTTGTTGTTGTTACTTTTATCAATTATTTTTAACGATTGTTGCTTTTACACTAGTCAGCTATTCTCGCATAGTCACTTTGCATTTTTATTAACATAATTTAACTTCATTTTTTGAATAAATAACAACAACAACATCAATGATTAAAGAAAAAACATGACTGCCATCAGTATTATTTTTAATGAAGTTGATCTCAGTCTTTAACTTTCTTAAGTATTTCTTCAACTTTAGTAAGAGTAGGCATTGATGGCATAGCACCATACACTGTAATGCATGCAAATGCAGCACAATTTGCAAACAAAAGACATTCTTTCCATTTTTCAAGGGATACTTCCTTGCTGTTTCCGAAAAGTTATGTGTATTTCACACAAAAGGCTGCAGTGAAACAATCACCTTTTTAAAAAGAAAATACAAGTTTTTCAATTAATGATAAGAAATGAAATATATTTATGATTAAACTGAGTTGTGTTACCTGCTCCTGTTGTATCAACTATCTTATACTCTTAGACGATTTCTGGCTTCAAAATAGTTGCAGAGTCGACATGCAGGTATTAATCAGCTGTGATAATAGCACTTCCTTTAGATCCTTCCTTAAGCACAACAATTAAATTAGGATACTTCGTTAGAAGCTGCTGTCTTATGGTATCTACTGAAACATCACCTTCAGAGCTAGAGTTAATGCCCATGACTCTTTTGAGTTCAGATTAATTTGGTGACAAAAAATCAAGGTTTTTCATAAGCTATTCTGGGATGTCTTCGTCTCTTCCACCACAATCTAGCATAACAAGTTTATTAGTTTATTTAGCATATGCAGCTGCAAGATTGGTAATTTCGAGGGGTATTTCTTTCTAAAAGAGTGTTATCTTAGATGTTTCAATGGATTTCTAGAATTCAACAGGCAGTTAAGTCAGATTATCGTAGTGAGTATTGGCACCTCCAACAATAATAATACTATTCTCTCCTTATGAAGTTAGAGTAATAATCGCTTAGCCTGTTTGAACTCCCTCAAGTCTACGTAATCCCAAGAGATCTACCCCTGATGTGCTCATTTCATCGCATAAGTTATCGCCGTGTTTATCTTTGCCAAACTGAAATGTAGAAAAAGGATTAGAAATTTCAAGGTTAAGACATTTTTGTTTGTTACTTGTCCTGCAAATGTAGTTTTAGCTTCAAGACGAGCTGCAGCTACAGCTTAATTAGCACCTTTACCGCCATTCTTAATAAACGCTTCGTTTGCCTAAAGAGTCTCTCCCTCTACTGGGAAATGGTTGACAACTAAAAAAAGGTCAAAACTGCCTGAACCAACAACGCAAATATCGTTTGTAGCCATGATTTATTTTTCAACGCAATTTGGATTTGATTTGATTTTTGTTTTTTCTTCTTTCTTTCTTAATTTTCTCAAATATTCTGTCTAATATCTTCGTTTTAGATATTTTATCACCAGAGAGAACAAAAAAGACACAGATGATGATGATTGAAGTTAATATTATTTCTTTTTTTCAAGATAGCAGTATATTTTGCTGATTCCAAACACTTGTTAATCATTTTTCATGATGATTTGCTTTCACTGTTTCCATTGTTGTTATTTACATTTTCTTGAGGTGGTTCAGGTGCTTTTGCTACAGGAGGAGGCACACGCATTAAAAGCCTCTTAATGTTGGTATCACTTCCATCTCGTTCTTTTTTGGAAATATGTGCAGTGTCAAGATTTTTAAGGGTGGGAATAACCGCAATGATAAATTGTCTAAATCCAGGTATGGCTTCGATTGGATTGCCATGAATAGTTAGGGAAATAAGAGGTGCAGCTATTTTGGTAATTTCTTTGAGATCTTTTATGTAGTTGCAATGAAGATACAGTATCTTTAAGTTCACAAAGTAACTGAAATCCTGAGAAAAAGAAAAAAATAATTTAGCAAAACAAATTAGCATTTAACAATAAACTGAGAGAAAGGAAGTCTGATTCGATACATATTGAATCGTCTGAAGGTAGTTATGTGACAGATCAAGGAATCCAAGGTTGATGCAGTCGAACATAAGAGCATCAACAATTGGTTGAAATTTCTCAATGGATCTAATTTTATTGTAGCCTAATATCAGTGATGTGCAGATCGAATTGACTTTCTTCACTGATTTTTATGAGGAAGTCTTCTACTCTTCCATAATCTTTCCTCCTACAGTCTAGCCGTTTAAAAAATTGTAAGACTCAGTGTATTTATTGAACAATTTTAGTAAAATAATACTTTCGTTGCTCCTGTGTTGAGTGGCACATGATTTGTCATAATTATTGTGGCAGCAGTGTTAGAAGGAATTGCTCTGATTATCTCTGGTTCTTTCCTTTCTTGTTTCTTTTTTTCTTCTTTTTTATCTTTGAGCTGTTTTTCTCCTTCTTCGCCTTCTTTATTATTCTCTTCTCCTTCTTTATTTTCTTCTTTCTCGTTCTCCTCTCCTTCCTTTTTACTCTCATCTTCTTCAGCTAAACAGTTACCAAACAAAACAAGCTCAATTATTTCTCAGCAAATCCAAAGAAATTATTATGGTTATCTCTATAAATGTATTCAATCTTATCTATTCATAAGCCAAGCTAAGATCTTTCAAATATTCTTATTGTCCTCCTTTCCTTTTTTGAAATGCATTTTTTTTTCAATTACCTCCAAACTTTTTTTCTTCTTCAACTACGACTTAATTCTCCGTGACGATTGGCTTTCTCCTACCACTTCTTGCTTCAATGCTCTTCAATTCTAACAATCAACAAATATTCAAAGTGCCTTATCTCTTTTTGTTCCTCTTTCACTTACCAGTTAGATCTGAAATATTCTTAAACGAGAAATCTAGAGGTTTGCCATTGACTGCAATCAGTTCTTTAGATTTATCATTCTAACCATTATTTCCTCCATTTGTATTCCCTTAATTTTATCCTGTATTAGCATTGTTACCAGTCTAACTAGCAGAAACAAGTTCTGCATTTGCTTGTTGCTTTGTTACTGCCATTGATAATAAATTAATATATTACTATTTTCTTTAAAATACACTAATTAATCGATTAATTTTTCAATCTTTTTCCATCCACCAGACGATAAATATTCAACGAATCATCAGCCCCTCTGAATACACCCAAAGAAGTTTTATTTATTATTTTCTGATCCCTTTCTCCCTTTTTTCATTTTGATTCTACTAGCTACTCTTAACTCTAAAATATGCTCAACAATCCCTTAAAACAACACATTTCCACAACACAAAAACAATCTCATTCCTCTTGAGCCATTGATCTAGAACAATTATCAATTTTCTCTTGCTCTTCTTCAGTAATTTTCTGCTTTCCTAGAATTATAACAGGTCCATTTCCTCCTTTTGCTATTGAATTCTTCTATTATGCAAGTGCTTACTGATTTTAAATGAGATTATCCATCATTTATTTCATCGACCATTCATTTCTATTGATGTCTTCAGTGAAAGTTGTAGCTTCAGTTGATTAGCCTACTATCTTATCTGCCTATCCATCTATCACATCCTAGACAAATCGCAAATTCTTCAGAGCAGTTGGAAGCTCCACTGGTCTTTTTGTTTATTAATTACTCATATTTTCTTCTGTTCTTCTTCCTTCAGCCAAATTTAACTTTCATAAATTTCAATTCTTTTTGGATACATGCATATCCTCTTGCTCTCAAATTAGAGTCTTGGGAGAATAATTAATTGATTTATGTTCTCTCTGACTTTCTCTTAAAATATTCATGCTTATTGCTGCTCTTTTGATAATTCAAAATCCACCTCAGGTTTTTTTGTGTGAACTAGTCCCAATCCAATCTAAATCTTCTAACTCCTCAAAAGTGATTTTTAACTTATCTAAGTTGTCCTTTGTAACAGCATTTCCAAACTTTTATGTTATTTTTTTTCTCTTCTTTTTTTCAAATATTGTTAATTTCCATTTCTCCATACAATACTTGATTTCTAGCACCTAAAACTACCCAATGCAATAAAACTGAAAATTATTCTTATTGATTGTATTAATTTCTATTGGTTAAAAGATAACGAGGAGTTACTTACTAAACTAAACTAAAAATTTATCTGCTTTGAAATGGAATAGCCAGAAGAGGAGAAGAACAATAAGATACCTAATGATCTTAACTAATTCGCTACGATTAAGAATCTAACCAGCGAAGAAATAGAATGTCTCATCTACAAAATCGAGGAGTTTAAAGGAGATGAGAATGCTTCTCCAGTGATTAACCATTACACAATCGATTTTGTGATGTCCTTAATTGATAGGAATAAGATCAAAGAGCTTGAGGAAAGTTTTGAGATGTATCCTAAGAAAGGAGTTGATATCATTGACTTTATCAAGATATTTCTGATTTCCTTCAACTAGAAAAAGCAAGAGACTCTTTTCTTAACCCTTGCGCTGATTGATTTATTCAAAGAAATCGTAGATACTCGCAGCATTCACAGCTAAACAATCACCATCAATGATATTACATCTTTCACTTGCGATGTAAGCTATTATTTGGCATCTGGACTACCAGCAACAATTACCATTCGAAATTCCTTATTTCCTAACACGCTAACGTAAAGTTACATTTGTTGTTTTGCGAAAGTATTTTGTGGAAAAGAACATGACAACGTATCAGCTACCAACTGTCAAGGTTCCGGAATAAAAGAAATTTGCCACAGCTTCCCAAAGGCGAATTAGAGATATTGATATCAATCCACCTGCTATCTGTGGGAGAATAGAAGATAAAATCAAACGATTGGTGGTTTCTTCGCTTGTGACTGATTCTTCCAAACATAACAATGCATAGATATCACAGTAAAAATCACCAAAAAAATAATTTATATATTTTTTTGTTAAATTATAAAGCTGCTATTTGCTAATTTAAGAATTCGTTTTTAAGAGGATTTTATGCGAGTGGCTATAAACGAATATTTACTCTGGACAGTATGGCATGTCATATTAAGGTTTATAAACTTAATAACACCCTTGATACGGTCATTGGTCCCTCAGGTGAAGAAGATAAAGAAACTATCATTATTGGTTTTGCGTACTCAGAAAGAGAACAAAGAGTAAGAGATTCTTGTTGATTATGTGTGCGAAAACTGTTTGATTTGTGGATAGATCGGTGCGACTCGAAAAGATTGTTCTTTGCAATTCTGGGACAAACAAGACGAGTTTAAATTTCAGAAATGCTTCAGTGTGAGCTCTCAAGTGATTGACTATCAGAAGAATATTTGGTATTTGGACAGTCAGCGCTCATGGGTAACAACTGACAAGAGTAATTCGATAAATGTTTGGGATTTAGAAACAGAGAAGATTCGTAAGTAAATGACAAGGAAAGAGGCTAATGGAGATATTATAGATATGGTGGAAGTGAGTCATTTGCAGCTTGTTGCGGTGGCATCGATGGATAAGAAAGTTTGCGTATGGGATTTTTAAAAAGAGAGCGTTGTGTTTATGATAGAACTAGGCAGTCCTGGTATTCATCACTTAATCTACAGTTATTAATATTAAAGCTTGATAACAGCAGGTTATGAGAATGTAGTGAGAATATACAGGTTAAATGCGTAATATTTGGATTCTGATTCAGCTGGATAGTTGATAGGTCACTCATCAATGGTGACGGCAGTTCAAGCAATCGAAAAGACTCCGATGATAGTGAGTTCTGACGATCAAGGGAATATTAAAGTCTGGGATATTAGGAGTATGAAATGTCTTTAGACTATTAATATAGGATTTAAATCTGTGATGACATAAATCATCTCAATTTCTGAAAAGAATATGATTTGTCTACTAGGATCGAGGCTAAATTTTTTATCCTTCGATCAAGAAGATTCTAGACCCGATTCAGAAGATGCCTACCCTATTAAGGTAGGGCTTTTTTGAGATAATGATCATCATAAAAGATTTAATTACTTAATCTAGAGAATTCCTTTTGATCTTTTGATTTTCGAACCTCAGGTAGAGTATAATCAAGCGAAACAAGAAATCACAGTCTGCACAAGAAAAGACATCCGATTTTTGAGAATGAACGATGGAAGAATTACTAAATTTTTCTAAGGATTATTTCCAGATTCTGATGAGGAAATCACTGCTTTTGCTTACCTCAATTAGTGCAAGAATTTCATTCTTGGGAGCTCAAAAGGGCAGCTAAGCTTCTACTCTTAGAATAACGGAGAACAACTCAAACTACTAGCAAATCACTCTGCAGAAGTTACTTCACTAAAGATGGATTTCCCGAACAAAGTAAATTAAATTAATTCAAATGGCTGTTAAAAGCTAAACTAATTTTTGAACATTTTATTTTCAAGCTGATTATAAGTTCAAGTCTGGATAGTTCTGTTATGATCCAAAAAGAAACAAACAGCGGAGGAGAGTAAAAGCGAGTTATTTTGAATTCCCATTTCAAGAAAGAAGTCAAACTCATGGAAGTATCCATTTATCATAATGTCATCGCTACGGGTAGCTACGAGAGATAAGTATATCTGTGGGATTATGAGTTTGTGAAGTTAGTTGGTTGTATTGAGATTGATTGTGGAACAGAACCTACAGCATTTTCTTTTGTCAACGGGTATCGGTTATTGCTGATTGCAACAACGGCAGCATAGATATATTTGGTACGATTCAATGTCAAAGAACTCAAGGCAAAGTTCGAACTCTTATCATTCATTGATATTTAGTTGTATAAAGAGATTATCCCA
>Ga0302285_10002467_pt1 | contig 10316 bp, 5 predicted proteins | sample III_Fen_E2_2_FD_200455 | JGI IMG/M metagenome (GOLD analysis project Ga0302285, IMG submission 200455) | Peat permafrost microbial communities from Stordalen Mire near Abisko, Sweden - III_Fen_E2_2 | ecosystem: Environmental > Terrestrial > Soil > Wetlands > Permafrost | place: Sweden: Abisko...
TACAATCTCTCAAAATTTCCCAAGTCTTTAGAGCGATATATTCTCCACAACAAGTAATTCTGCAATTCATAATAGAGCTGAAGAACTGGATATTTCCCTGATGAAACTCTATAACATAGCGGCAAGTTTACCATTCACCATTATTAACTACATGGTTAATATCAATATTGGAAATAATGTAAATTTGTTGGATAGAAACCTTTGGATTGAGCATATGTACGAGTCGAATAATGACTTTACTGTTGTGTCTCCTTAGATCAATCTGCACATATAAACAGTTGATTTGTCACAGTCTTCTATCGCCTCCACAAATGCAGCTATCATTACGAAAAACCAAACACTATCTTATTCTAGATACTCCTACATAAAAATCAGTAATATAATTATGTAGGTAAATCTGAATTCTCTGAATTCAACAAATTGGAATATTTTCACTGTCGTCAACGATTATTTCATCTTAGAAAATCTTCATCTTTCCTTATTAGGGTACTACACCATTATTTAGATGATTCTTCAGTGGATGAAAAAGATATTATGAATTTTCAATTATATTTGTCCATAAAATCTTTTTTTTTAGATCATCTCCAACAGGTTGCTACAGATATTTTCAAGTTTCTTCTGGTAAATCTATGGATGTAATCAACTAGTCATTTGAGAATTTGACTATCAGCAACGCCCTTTCGTTATTTTTTATGAATGTCGACAATTATTAGTTGATAATTAAGAATATTAATGTGAAAAACATCACGTTTTAAAACTCTAATTTAATTTTTTCGCACTACAATCTGAATCTTAAAATTGACAACTCCTCCTTTGTAAATAACACAATATAAACTACTGATCTGAATACTTCCTAATCATTCCATTTCATATCCGCGCAGTTCGTTACATTGAATAATGTAACATTTTAAGGAAATTTATTTGTAGATGCTATGGTTTCAGGTAAAAAATATTTTGTTAAAAGGTTTAATCTCATCATATTATTCAATTTTATTTATTGTTTTTTTGAAGGCTTGAATCTTTACTCGAGTTTTATGGCCTACTCCTTGAATAATGTTAATTTTATTTCGAATACTTTCCTATCCGAATAAAAATATCTGACTGAACTTATCTTCGATGGGAAGATCATTTCTTATCTTCCTGAGGATTCTTCCTTCTTAATGACAAATTCAACGGTATCGTAGAATTCCTTACTAGTATGCTCGTATTTATCATATTTAATAAACAATAATTGTGGAAATGTAGCTCTTTCAACAACTACCTAAGCTGAAAATTCTTATCTAATGACATTTGACTATCTTTCTTAAGTAACTCTTCTGAATGTAATCTCAATGGATAATTCTTTGACTCATATAAATTACATAAAAACTTTGAGATTCATAGTTGATGGGTTTGTATGTGGAAATACCTACCTTTCATCATCTGAAAATGATAGAAGTTGCCTTAGAATGACTGATTTTTCCAAAATCAACTTTACCATAACCAATAGTCAGTTTTTCAATAAATATCTAGTTGATAATTTTCTCATTGAGGCCTCCTCAGAACAGAAATCTCTCATTAATACTGAATACGAAGGATACATCACTTTAAAAAATATTACTTTCCATGATATTGCCTTAACAACTACAGATCCTTTTTACGTTTCGGCTTCAATGTACTTGAGCTCCTTAAAGACTCTAGATATCTCAATAACTGAAATAACCTTCAATCAACTATTATCCACTACTCCTGAGAGGCTATTCACAGACTAAGCGTCATGCATCATGATCTACGCTCCGTTTTCAAATGTCACCTTCGATACCGGGAATGTTACGAACACTCAAACATTTTCCCCTGGTGTAAATGATTTATTTAACTTTACAAAATATTTATTTTTCTTCTTCATTACTTTTCTAGTCAACTGTGTATATCAACGCCCAAGCAGTTGTTCTGACAAACTTCCATTTCTACAATAACAACTTCGATTATGCTACACAATCTTATCAAGGTGGTTTCTTAGATATTGAATCTAGTAACCTAATAGCTTAAAAATGCACTTTCAAAAAAGGTCTTGGAAATGTAGGCTCAGGTGTTGCGATTACTTCCAGCAATCCACAATCAACATATTCTTTTATCTAATGTGAGTTTGAGAGCCTAATAGCGTTGGATAAAGGTGCTGTGGTTTATCTAGATGGAGACATAGAAGCTGCTGTTTTAACGTTTCAATTTTGTGAATTCAAGGAAGTATCAGCCACCTATGGAGGTGTTGTTTATGTATCATTCTATGTCAATAATCTAGAAACACCGAACTATTCGCTGTTTCCAACAGTGGTTATGTCCTCATGCAACTCCACTCATGTTTATGCTTCTTTAGGTGGACTAATTTGGACTTAAAATTCGCATATTAGTCTCACTAATATTCAGTCAAAAGAGAATAATCTAAAAAACATCCCATCAACTAGCAATAGCTTTAAATTGTACTTATCAGAATTACAGACGATTGGCATGTATTTATCAGTCACCTCAAGCTTTCTTCAAGCAAAGCAACTCTCAATCTCAGGGCATAGTATTGATTAATCCAAAGAATTGGATGCCACCAGCATAGTCTTCCTCTAAGCAGTGAAAAGCACTATTACCATTGACAATTCAACATTTACTGGGCATACTTTCTCTGATGCTGGGTTTCTTGTAAGTTCCAACTCATCCTTAGCAATCTCCTCAACGAATTTCACCTTCTTAGAGTATTTTGAATGAAACAATTATCTTTTTTGGCAGTTTTATTGTTTTCTCAAGTGTTTAACCTTTGTACTTTATTTTTTTGGAACAGGTATTTTGTATCTCATTCAATGAGAATATTATCTACAGATATCTAAAAAGAGCTCAGCAGTGGATTTAGTGCGATAATCATCTAAGGTATTTCAACTTTCACTCTCACAAATGTTCAAATAAAAAACAGCAATTGTTTATCTGAACTTTGCCTTGGAGGAGCTCTTGTGATTTCGAACTCAAATGGCATCATTTCATCATCATATTTCTCAAATAACCGCTGCAAATCTAATGGTGGTGCAATTGGGATAGTTAATTTAAATGGCAATACAACAATTTCATAGACAACTATAACAAATAACACTTCTTCAAATGGAAATGGTGGAGGGATTTCCTCCGCTAGCTCCTTAAATTCATATGTACTGACGATTTCCTAGAGTACCATCGAAAGCAATGAGGCACAAGACGGAGGTGGAGTGTTTATTGACTGCGAAACAAACCCAGTAGATTTATCTTACTTAGTGTTAATTGAATCAACTTCAATTCAGTACAACAAGGCTGCTGTATTAGGAGGAGGCGTATTTTACTAAGGATATTCTCCATAGTTCTCACAAAACAATATTATCGCTAATAACTAAGCAAGTAAGCAAAAAAACTAAAAAATGCGCACTCTGATTTTTGTTAATTTTTTTAAATAAGTTCAAAAAAAAACCTCATTTTTTACCTTCGTTTTCCTTTTTCGTAAAGTCAGCCAATACGGAAGCAATACATTTTCGAATCCCAAGAATTTAAAATTCGATTCATTTCTCAGTATGAGAGAATCACAGTTTAAATTTATTAAGATCTAAAACGGTTTTAAAATATTGGACCAAGTCAGTGGCACAAAACTTCCAAACTTGATCTTCAATCTGCTCGATGAAAGTGGTATTGTCATAGATAAAACTTATACGACAGCTATTTCGGATCCAGTGATTCTAACTCTCACAGCAGATACAGCATTAGCTGATTTTATAATTTCCTCCGATACAACAACTTTTTATTTTTTTGGATTATTTAATATCTCGAGTCTCACAGTTACAGGGATGCCAGGCACAACTGCGTCTTTAAAACTCACATCAAGCTCTATTAAAACTAACTCCTTAGAAGACTATGAGTTCGAAGTGTAAATTGAATTAAGGTAATGCAAGCAAGGAGAAATCTTTAAGAATGTAACGCTCTTCTCGAAGATGCTCTACTAATGTGTGATATGCGCAGTAGATTATTATTCTCTGGAAATCCCAAAGATCTCCAATCCAACATTTGAATGTTCTAAATGCCCAACACATGCAGATTGCCCAGGAGGAAACATTTTAGATCTCAATCCAGGATACTGGAGGATGAACAACGAAAGTAGTAACATAATAGAATGCAGTAATAAATAGTCAAATTGTCTAGGAGGGACAGCTAATTTCGCATGTGCTCTCGGACATAGTGGGCCTTTGTGTGAGAGTTGCGACATTGTTAACAACTATTCTATGGCTACAGGTTACAAATGTGGCAGATGTGGAGATCAGCTTATTAATTCGATTAAGATTATTGCTATTTTCGTCTTCTATGTAACAAAATCTAAAATGAAATAATATTTCTTTTAACAAAATCATTTTATTTTTTCTTTTGTTCTTAGATTTTAGGTGCAAAATTGAGTTTGGATAGTATCTTAAGCAAACTACTCACCTCCCGTGTCCTCAAGAAAAACTTTAATGAAAAAAACCTTGAGAATATGGAGATGAGCTTGTCAGTTCTGCTAAAGTTAATGTTAAATTATTTTCAAATCATTATTGTTCTCTCAACTTTCAAAATCAACATCCCCACGACATTCATCTCCTCATTGGATATTATAGGCAGTCCAACGACTTAGATTCTCTATTCCTTCGATTGTTTATTCTATTAATTACAACTCCTCACAGGAATCAGTAGGATCTATATTCAATTAATGTTCTCTCTCACATTCTAAATTGTGTGCATTATTGTCTTCTTTATTTCTGGTTCAATAACTTACAGAAAGCATAAGTAGCTTAGATAATTTTATCTTTCAACTTCGTTCCTTTACAGCATAATGTATTTTCAGCCTTCGATCTTTAAAAATGCGATTTCTCTTATTTCATGCAGGGATATTGGTAATTATTTTATGATTATTTTGAAGAAATTAATTGTATTGGCTTCTTTCTTTCTTAGGTGGCTTTGAGTTCATCAGACTCAACATTCTTTTTAGTTGTTATACAGACGAATATTAACAATGGACATTAGCTTTTGTACTGCCAGTGATTCTCGTTACCTCTGTAATAATTCCTGTTGTTTTGATTATCCTTATTTACCGATCAAAGAATAATGTAATAAATCGAAAAAAGTTTCTTTTTATGACTGGTGAATATAAACCCTAAGCTTGGTTCTGGGAATTCATCAAAATGTACTTAAAACTCTTGATCATGTTTGGCATTACATTCCTAGAATAAGAGATCCCTAATAAGGTAATTAATTTTTCTTTCTAATGACTTGACAAAAACTGTTATTAATATTTCAAATATTTGCTCATTTTTATTGACGTTTCTCTGTTTGAATCCCATAGATCCTATTTAGTATATTCTTAGTAGCAACTTATGGTTTTCTCCTTAATCGCCTTAAACCTTACAAACTCTAACTGTACAACAGGATAGATTTAATCCAAACCAGTGTCTTAGGTGTCTCCTTCTATTTTGGATTCGTAGCATACAAAAACAGCGATTAATCTGAGATTTTATCAGCTTCTCTTATTTTAATCGGAATAGTCAACATCATTTTCATAATTTGGAGTATTAGAAGGCTTACAAATGCTTTTGTATTTTCATTCAGACCAGTGATTGAAAATATTAAACGAATTTTTGTCAAAAATAAATACTGTAGAAGAGCTTGTTTCACTAAACAATCTGGGTTGTATTATTTACGAAGAAGATGGATCTTATCAGTTATCAAATAATTAAGGAGCTTCAATATAATAAATAAATGGACTGGGAAGTTCAAAATTAGTAAACAACAACTTGGATAACTGTTCAGATGTGAAAGCACAAAAATTGAGATTCTTTCAAAATAATTTTTTTTGTAACTGAAAGGACCCACATCACTATCTCCATTCGAAGAGAAAATAGCTGTTTCATAGAAAAATCGGAAAGTTAAAGAAGATGGTGATATAATAATCCCTGATTCTCTATTAATGGAGAGAAATAAGTCATTAAAATAATCATCTTATTTAAAAAAACAACATCTCTTTGATTAAAACGAAATATAATCTAACACAAATCTCAAAGCGTATTGCTCTGTCTCGTCAAGCTTAATTTCGTCAGATAAAAACTATGATGACCCTGTTTCTCCTCTAGGTAATTTAAGCAATAATCGAATTTATGTTTTTGAACCTAAATAAAACAAAAACAATTAACAGACAATGATTCCTATTAATGGAATAACTACACAAAAAGAAATCTTGAGTTTTTCTTCATCGGAAAATACAAATATTCAACCAGATAGAGTATCAAGAGATTAGAGTTATTAAGATAATGATGAAATGTTTATGAATAACGATATTGATGAAGAATTCTACAAAAGTGAGAGATTGACTTTTAAATAAAAATCTAAGTGTCTGAATGTAGAAAACTTAGATCAAAAAAAGAAAGAATAATCCAAAGAGCAGCCTAGAAAATCATAGTTTATCATTCAATTTGAAGAAAAAGTAACTTTTTTGTAAAAATCATAGGATTTTATTTATTTCTGTGCATTACTTTGTTTGCTTAGACTCAACGATTAGAAGAAAATACTCTCTTCCCTCATGAATCTATTCAATTCGAAGGCAAAGATAAAATCTACAAGGAATCTAAGGAGTAGCCATTGAGGGCATAATAAACTTAAATATTGTTGACCCACTTGTCACTTCCAGTAGGTACTTAAAAAGCGTGCATAGTTCAAACAGAAAAACCCTCTGGTGACTTTAATGCTTCAGATTCTCTTGCTGTTAGTTTCACAGATGAAACATCATAACAATAAGAGTATCCGTAATAGGCAATAAAAAGCTGTTAAGGTGATAAAAAAGATTAAAATAATGATCAAATCACCATAGAAATGTAACCTTAATGTGTTAGTCAGAATATCAATTAACAAAAAGATTCAGTTGCCATTAAATAAGATTCAAAAGAGCTTGAATCGATCTAACCAATTCAAGAAAGTCCTCTTTTTATCATCTCTGAACCTCCTTAAACAGCAAACAAAGATGCAAACTCTAAAAGATCCCAAGAATAGCTAAACTAATAGGATATTTAAAATGACAAAGAGTCACTAGCTCCCTTGTCAGAAAAGACATCTCCTAGTAGAATAGTTTTGAATTAACTCACCAAGAACTCTGGGGATAAAGCTGCTTCTACTTCCTAACTCTTGACAAATAGTGAAATCGATAAAATAATGTAATTGACAAATCATAAAGAATAACCAACGACAAAAGAAAATAATGCAATACTTCATCCTTTATTACCTGTTCCAGAAACTGAATAAATTGAACCTTCAGAGAGCTAAGATTAAAGCAACTAAGGCGATAAAATTGTTGATCATGATGATACTTCTTAATAGGAGAAAATAATCATAGAAAAAGAATCTTCTATTATCTGATCAGATTATTCAAAAAGTTTCAAATCTACCTATCTATCTATCTATAAAAATAAATAATTGGAAATATTTTAAAAGATAGAATCAATCTCTTTTGCATTTATATTGATTAGTGGAAAGCTGAACGTTTAACATGTAGTGTGAAGGATAAAGCTGAGTTGCTTAGCTATGCAAGATACAGAATTGTAGAATATTATGGAATCAGTTCTTTAAGTTTAGGAGAAATCTCTGGTATGTTGAATATTTAACAGCAAGACTGACATTTTTTTTATTTAGAATGGTCTCTATTGATTAAAGGATTGCAGAATTTCCATACTCTTTCTTTCAGAAATTAAGATCCAAGAAGAGTTTTATTTTGTTAAATTCATAAAAAAATATTAATTGATACTATTTTTAGTTATGGGGAATGGGATAGAGAGGATTACTAATGAAGCAAAAAAGAATTCTGATTCTCTTAATTTCTGAATACAATCTTTTGTTTGTGCTTTAGTGGAAATTTGAATAATTTTAAAATCATTCCCTAACATTATTTAATTATTCTTCGAACAAAAAACAAATCATAGATAATAATCTGACAAACAAGCCAACAAATATTCCTGAACATGAGTGCACATTCTGATAAAATTGCATGCCAAACCAAAAACTGCAGCTTTAGCTTTCAGTCCATAGAGAAGTTTCTAGCCTTGATGGTAACCTAGCAGACAGAATATTCTGACTTCAGCTACAAAGCAAATGGGCCTTTCGCGCTAGTGCTCAGGGCTAAAAAGAATGGGATTGCGGAGGTAGCTTTGAAAGTACTTGAATGCACTGATCACACAAATTGCTAGATTTAAGCAATGGAGAGAGAGTATGCCATAAGGAAATAACTTCCTTCTAGCGATTACTTTATGGCGATTTGGAATTAATTCTACCTAACAAAAATGAATAAAAGTGCTGAATAGGGTAACATTGAGGATTCAAATAATGCTCGAAAGGCCTATTTTGTGCAGGAAATGGAGATATGTTAAGGAAGCTTACACGATACCATTTAGCATTATTCAGAAAAAAATAAGGATCCTCCTACTGAAGAGTTTAATGAATTGTTAGCGATTCAAATGTTTGATGCTGTGAACCTGTTGCATCAAAAGAACATAGCTCATGGAAATATCACAACACAGCATATCTTAGTCTCATCTAGCTACGATTATCCTGTTCTCCTGAAACTGTGCAATCTTAGGTTTACCTCTACATTTAACCTCAGAAACTCAGAGGATTCAGTATCCATGAATGACTTCCAAAACCGAATGCCTCTTATGGGTAAGATCTAAGGAGGCTGCCTTGAATAAGATCTTGTTTCCTTAGGGAAAATCCTCCTTCAGTTGGATAATATTGGTGCTAATTTTGATTATTCGACAATCTCTAATAATGCGCTTGCTTAACCTGACTTGGCAACCATGCTTGATACTCGCCAGCTTAATCAGAATACTTTGCTTTGCAAGATAGCATGTTGTCTATTGAGTAAGTCAAGGGAGAATAGCTAGAGTGCTCGTTCAATACTGCTACTGCTTCTTTAAAAACAAACAGGGTCTTTGAATATTCCTATATTTTCAGTCGTTTTGAAGAGACATATAAACTCTCTCTGTCTGCCAATCCCTTAGAAAAAGATAATACTTGATTTACTTGTATGGTAAGTGAGTAGACAACTCAAACTCCATAACATAGATAGTTGGTTTAATGCCAAGGGATAAAGGAAAACCTAGTTAACTGTGGATTTACTCTAGAGCGCTTTGAGCGTCATGCTGGAGTGGAAAGAGTTTAGTGAAGTATATGATGTCTTAGGAGTTGGAGTTGGTGGAGTCGTCTTCGGAGTAGAAAATCTCATGGAAAAAAGAAAACTAGCTCTCAAACTCTCACTGTGCACCAACAAGGCAGAAACCATCAGAGAAATAGGTATTAGGAGAATCTGTTAAGGTCCTTACATTGTAAAGTTCTATGGATGCAAGTTCTTCAAAGATGCTAATGGCAATGAGTTTGTAGTTTAAGAACTGGAGAAATGTAATTATTCCCTCATCCATCACCTGGAATTGTAGAGAGTGTGGGGAGAATACTCAGATGAATAAAAGAATCGTATGACCTTTCAAATCATTGATTCAGTTAAGTTCCTTCATGATAATCGAATACTCCACAGAAACATCAAGCTAGACAGTTTTTTAATCACAGAAAACGGATCAGGATAAGCAGTTGTTAAGTTAGGCAACTTCAGTCATGCTGTTCAATTACAGGATAATTTCGTAGAATTGTCAACTTTAGAAAATCAACTACTTGAAAGGGAATATAAGTCGCCTGTGAATTGTATTTTGCAGAGGCATAACAGAGAATCTCCCTTGTATTTTGCACCGGAGAGATGGGAAAATCCAGATCTTTCCACATTCTTCACTGATAGCTTCTCAGTCGGCCTATGCATCTTCTTCCTTGACAACTAGCTTGTCTGTTCAGAAGAACAAGTTGCTCGAAAGTTGCTGTCAGTTCCTCTAAGATCTACTGAGATATGCTTGGATATGAACCCTTAGATTAACACGAAAGCAGTTTTTTAAAAAATTGGTAAATAGCTCCTTTTATTGTAGCCACAATAAAGAAAATCTCTTAGGAATTTGACTGAGAAGTTCACTGCATCTTAAAAAGAAAATAAGGAAAATTCTAAGGATTTAGATGAAAATAATTTTCAACAGCTAATGATGTTAACTATCGAGGATAGCAAAGTATTTGCTGACTTTAAATAAGCATCTCTGTTATCTCCCTTAACGAATCTCCTTAATCTCTCAAGTCTAACTCTAGATCTAAGTTACAACAAAATTGGGCACATAGGAGCGTAATCTCTGTTATCTCCCTTAGCGAATCTCCTTAATCTCTCAAGTCTAACTCTAGATCTA
>Ga0302285_10002468_pt1 | contig 10314 bp, 7 predicted proteins | sample III_Fen_E2_2_FD_200455 | JGI IMG/M metagenome (GOLD analysis project Ga0302285, IMG submission 200455) | Peat permafrost microbial communities from Stordalen Mire near Abisko, Sweden - III_Fen_E2_2 | ecosystem: Environmental > Terrestrial > Soil > Wetlands > Permafrost | place: Sweden: Abisko...
ACCCCAACCCCAACCCCAACCCCAACCCCAACCCCAACCCCAACCCCAACCCCAACCCCAACCCCAACCCCAACCCCAACCCCAACCCCATGCAATAATCAAAAACATAATTGTTAATATTCTTGTGAAAATCTAATACAAAAACACTCCCTCCCCCTTCTTTCATTTAATAATTAAACAATTCTAATTGAATAAACTAGTGGTTGCTATTTGCGCTCTCTTTCGATAATTCTATTGAGAATACACTTCTAGATTTATAAACAAATAATAATTACCACAAAGATTTTTTAAGGAGAAATTAAATCACAAAAGTAGATTCAAAAACCAAAGAATAAAGAGATAACCATATGGAGAATAGTAGGAGCTGTGACAAAGATGAGGTGGAGGAGACAAACAGGAATGGTAAAGTACTAGCAGAGGAGGAAGAAGAACAACAAGTAGGAAGTTCTTTGAATGAAAAAGAGAAGAGATAAAGTAGCTAAGAATAGATACCAACGTTGAAGGAGGATGCGCAACATCTAGCATACTATGTAGCCACAACATCAGCAGCTGAAACACAAAGCAATCATCAATAGACGAATCCTTAGCTAGTTGAAAACCCACATGCTTAAGGATAACATAATGAGTCCAATAAACTTTAGTAAGTAATACATGTCCTTGAGGAAAACGAAGAAAGAGAAGAAGAAGCAGAAGCCGAAAGTAAAGACAGCTATGAACATCAGCATTCTAAGCAAAGCCCTGTCAAGAAATAGCAACAATCGCAAGATTAACACTAGCAACTTCGCCCTCAATTAACCCATCCAAAACCTTAAAATTAATCACATCTTTTACATCACAAGCCCTCCCATCCTATCCACAGTTATTCTTTTCACAACAACAACCCTAACCACATCATAACAAACGAGCAAAATGACATCGAATGGGAATGCGTCGATTGTAACAAGAAATATAAGAGTTACCCTGCGTTCTACACGCACAACAAAATCAAGCACAATGGAAACCCACCCGATAGATATAAAATCCCAAGACCACTTGATTCCATCTCCAAAGATAGAGGCAGACCGAAAGTAACCAAAAAATACAATGAAAAAAGGATGAAGAATAACAGCAACAATTAGCTTGTTTTTAATGTGAAAAAAGTATGATATTTTTATCCATTCCCCTAGGCTGATACGAGCAACCGACAGAAATTCACTGATAAAGATTAGAAGCAGCATAACTTAGAAGACTAAATCTATGAATTCTTAGCTAAAACGGGATCGAATGTAAGAAGAAATAACCCAAACCAAACAAATTATTCTTTTTCACTCTGCAAAACTCTAACATCTATTATGCATTTTCGCTTTCCAGGAAGATCAAGAAAACAAAATTATAAGGTAGTATCTCAACGAACCAGTGGATTACATCGATTCCATGCCGATACTAGCTCCTGAGAACCAATTCGTCCAGGAGATTATCACATCCATCAAAGAAGAGATCAAGTAATACCCATGTAAATACGATTTCCCGTCTAACATTTCCCCCTGTTTTTCATATTATGTCCCAGGAAACTTGTGGATCTCGTGAAGCAGCATGAGGACTACTAATACATGGACCCGATGGAGCTATCCGATCCAGCTGAGTAGGAAGTGAATTTGTTTAATTTGAAGTATCTGTTCTTGCACTACAAGACATACAACCTCTTGACAGACTACTCTGCGATTGCTATTTTCATAGCATGGATAGGCAAAGAACTCAGGTTCGATGCATACTAAGAACTCGTGTCTGTAGCGTTAGCGTATTTTGCTGCTTGCTAGGAAGAATCCAAGAAGCAGGACTATCCCTCAGAAGAGGTGCTCAAGGAGATATTTGAAGGGATATACTCCGATCATAAATACTTAAATTTGCTCGAAACTGTGCAGCTGAAGCTCTTCCCGAGAGAGCAAGTACTCAGTGAACTTGTTTAGCTTATAAAATCGTGGATGGTGTATTGGACGGACTCTGCAAATATTGACTTGGAGGTTTATTCGGAAAAGAAAGATTCACCGATGGTGGGGCAAGCAAATCAGATGATCTCTGTTTCCAATCTCAATGAAGATGATGATCCAAATATTAACATAGAAGATACAAATCTAAAGGAAGGAGCAGAGGAAGAACACAAGTGAAATATGAGGAAAAAGGAGAAATAAACCTACTATTATGTATTCATATTTTCATTGTTTTTTTTGTTAATTTATTTATTGTGTTGACATTCTAGCTTTTTTTAAATCTAATAGACATAATTTGTTCGTTTGAAGCCAATTAAAAGGCACATTTATAACCATTAAATACTGATCCTATTTGCAAGCTAAAACACCTAGAATTTCTAGATTTTACCCCAGTTTAGCTTTTTAAGCACAGTAAAATTCAAGCAAAAATATTGTCAAAAGCATCTATGAACTTCATTATCTTTCTTTGTGATTTCCATATCTCGCTTGAACACACAAAAAAGGCTATCTTTCAACCACATTCAACTCATATGATCATGCCATACAAAACAAAACCAGATTCAAACAAAAACGGATTTATCAGTTATCTTTATGAGGTTTAATAAGGCAGTAATACAAAGTATTAGAATATTTTCTCAATACTTTATCTCTATCATTTTAGTCTTAGATGGGTGTTATGATAGGGATGGGTGTTGCGATATGGATGGGTGTTGTGATAGGGATGGCTTCTTTGATTGGCTCGTTCTTCAAAGATCTTCTGAGTTGACTATCTTTCACATGTGTTTCCTATTCTTCAGTGTCTTCAGAGTCTTCAGAGCTCGGGTCATCAGATGAAAACTCCTCAAAAATCTTGTCGATCCTTCCTTCCCTTAACCAGTTGTCCTCTTTAAGGCTAAACAGTTTTTTGTCTTCATCAGTTATCTCATTATAAGCTTGTTCCTTGCAAGCAATGAAACCATTTTCGGAGACCTCACAGCTTGAAATAGCAGCAGCGGAGAAGAGCAAGAGAAGTGTCAAAGCGGTGTTGTTAGGTATGAAGAGTTTCATTTAGTTTGTAGAGGGATATTCTAAAAGAATATTAAAGATTTTCTTTAAGAGCGAAGGATTAGTTTTTGAGTAAATTGAGTGTTTTTGTTTTATATGTACTTTTGAGATTTCTTAATCAGCTCTTTAAAGTGCTCCCTGAATGGCAGAAATGACAAAGCTGAAATGGTTCAATTATTTTAGTTCATTATGATGACAACATAATATTGACTTTATATATTAAAGACTTTGAAATCATCTTAGGTTCTCTTACTTCTGCTGTGATTGTCACACTGTGAGATTGGTTTCATTTAGGACGAAAGGAGTTCATTAAGCAGAATGTTAAACTAACTTAAATAGGAGGAATCAATGCTTGAATTTTAGAGCGATTACTTTTGAAATTGGAGCTTGACAACTAGCAAATATTGTAAGAATTCAGCAATCGGCAGTTCCTATTATCCAATTAATTTTTAAAGGAAAATAATAATCTGATGTGAAATTCTTCTTCAGTACAGGAAGTGCATAGAAAACAACAACAATACAAAAAGCAAAACACATTTCAATCTTAAATTATTCCCCCGATTTATTACTAGTTTCAATATCGAGAATCACAGAGGAAAAACATAAAATATGTACTTTTAGATTACCTTTTCCTTCAAAATATCAGCTATTCTTTAAAAGCGAAGATGTCATAAATAAAACCTAAATATTACAGGAAAGTACACAGAACAATCAATTCCATTATGTTGATTGTTCTAATCTCGTTTGATAATAATTGCCTTTAATAATTTCGAAAAACTGCTTTTTTACAATAAAAAATACATGAAAAAATTTTTGCATTTGTAGTATTGTGTTTATCAACTACATCAACCATCTGACAAAAATACCTGCCCTCGCTCTTGTGGGTTGCTTTTACTCTGTAGAAAATCAGCAGTTATATTGAATGAAAACGATAACAAAAGACAGAGAAAAAGGTAGAAAGATTAAACAGAAGACATATTTAAGATAAAGTAAGAGACAAATGAGAAGAGGGGGATGTGAGGTAGGTAAAGATATCACATCTAATAAGACAAAGAAGAATATGAACGCATAAAACAAGTAGGATAAGAATGAAAGAAAAACATTAAGAAGATGAAGATGACTAAATCTCCTAATTTGACTATGCAAAAAATCAGCAAATCTAAAAAATCCACGGAAACATAATGAGGGGGGAAATTATGCTAAAACTCATCTTGAGTAGCATCAACCATAAATATTAAATACCAATCATCAAATAAAATCAAACATCAATTTAAATGATAAACTCAGAAAAAATGAAGGATAAGTGTGCCGAACAAATCTAAAGCAACAAAAGAATTTTAAAGAAGAAAAATTTTCATTCACTCAATGAAAAAAATCAAATAAAAAAATCTTTACAACTCAATTTAATTCATATGACAACTCAAAGTAATCTCGGAATGAAGAAATGTGCTTGAAGTTGTGTTTTAATCTTAATTTCCCTTAGATTTCAGCTGCTTGCAGAAAAAGAATTTTGAGGTCTATGAAAGCTTAATGAAAAAAATGCTAAGCACTCATACACTCCTTTCTTTGTATGAACAGCAAGGACCACTGTTGATGGATGATCACAAGTGCGCTAGATTTTGATTGTCTCTTCAATTTTCTGTCAACAATCAATATAAAAGTTCTACCAATAAATATATAATTAGTATGCATGCTGCTTTTTAATAGTTTCTTGCCGATTTTCTGCAAAGGAATGGAAATAAATCATTTGACAGAATTGTAAAAATAGTAAATTTGTGCTCCAATTAGCTTATTTCACGCTGACTTAAAATAATATTATTAAACTGGTTTTCTCAAAGCTTCTATCAAACAGATACACACAGAGAAAACAACAAAGAGTACATAAACCACAGGAGTCACTCAATACATAATTTCTTTTGCCTTTTGAGATTAGATCAGTTTTAGAGTATTTTTTTTCCTTTTTAAAGGTTCAAAACGTGATAATTAAAATCATTCAGAAGCTGAAGACTTTCTGAAGTTCATTAACGATCTTTTTCGTTGCGAAGTTGGTTTTATCATCATCATCGATCTTTTGAGATATGGTTATGGTTTTTAATGAAGATTATGAACTAAACCATGAGATGTATTATTGGTTCTATTGTAAAGATTATGAACAAAATCATGAGATGAATTGTTGGTTTTATCATAAAGATTATGAACTAAACCATGAGATGTATTGTTGGTTTTATCGTAAAGATTATGAACAAAATCATGAGATGAATTGTTGGTTTTATCATAAAGATTATGAACTAAACCATGAGATGTATTGTTGGTTTTATCGTAAAGATTATGAACTAAATCATGAGATGTATTGTTGGTTTTATCGTAAAGATTATGAACTAAATCATGAGATGTATTGTTGGTTTTATTATAAAAATTATGAATGAAATCATCTTAAGCAACAATTCGATCTTTTTCAAAGATATCATGTCCCTTAGCAATACAAATCACAGCTTAAAGTAATAGGAGGATCAACGTCGCTTTTTTGGGTAGAATTTAAGACATCGATTGAATTCAATTTGTTATGGTGTTTGTTTTTTTTTGAGGATTGTTTTCAAGGTTAATTTATTTTCACCCTCCCATCCCAAGGAAAGATCGGATTTTAAAAGTGAAATTTGTCTTTTTTTATTGTGTGATTTTCTTATTAATGGTCTCATTAATTTTTTACAATAAATGATAATAAATGTTGAAGTGAGTAAAATCGCCCCAGTAATGTGTTGTATTGCATATTATTAGCCTTGAAATGAAAATCGAGTGAAAATTATTAAAATGCACCAAAGCCTATGGAGCAATTCTATGTGTTTCCTCAAACTAGAATTGGCTCTTTATATTGAGTATTTTTTTAATCATCTCTCTCAAATGAATAGATGATTGCAAAGATTCCTTTATTATATACCTTTGAGATTTGAATTTTTTCAATCCCCAAAAAAATAATATATAGGAGAATAAAATGCTAAGATGATTTAATCGAATGATGTTCTAAATCAGCAACGAATCCTAAACAAGCTTCTTCTACAAGACACGCAAGTGGATGGGAACAAGAACAAGAACATTATAAAACAAACACAAATATTCTTATTATTATTATTCTCACAATTTTTTTCTTTGATTTTTGATTCCCTATCCCCAAATCCTGCTTGATTAGCAACAAAAATCATAATCTTTCAGGAAGAAGGAAGGGCACTTAGCAATGTCCAAGAACATCGCAGAAGTCGTCATTGAAATTATCTTATGCGTGTTAAGTTGCATCTTTGGGTGCGCTCTGATTCTTCGGCACTAAACCCTCTAGACCGTCGCTCGATAAAACAGCGGATAGATCACCAAGCGAGTCAGAAATGGGAGGATCACATTATAGCTTCTCAATATCCTCTTGTACATCTTATTGATGACTCTCCAAGCCCTTCGCGATTATGATCCCGAATCCGATAGACTCTACACTTTGCTATGGGTCCCAGTGATTCTCGTCTGCATAGTGTAAATCGCAGTGGAATGCCATGAATTCACAATGAGGATTCCTCTTATGTTCTAACATTATTTCTTCTGGCTAGCGTAGTTCTTATGCGCAATCGCTGATACCATCGCGTATTTCATTGGAGAAAAAGTAACATAATGGATCAATATTTATAAATAGGGAGAGAGTTTCTTCCTTTAATTCTGTTGCGTCATTTTTTGTTTTCTCTCTAAACTAAGGAATAGCGGCTTTTCGTCTCTAGCATAGCAATAACCCGATGCATAGTTTAGCTATCAATAGTTGTGTACACAATCTGGAGAAAACAAGATATCGCTGAATTCTTGGATATCGCTCTCTATGGATATAACTACTTCTAAAGCTCCAATATCGACAATACCCATCTGATATAAGGAGACTAATTCTCGCTTTAACAGTAAGTTGTAGATTGGAGGGCAAGCACATACAACCCTCCGACGAATCAGCAAGATGATGAGAGAAATCCCTAAGATTTTCCATCAGAACAAAAGGTCCAATTAGTCTAATCTGCTTCATCATAGAACTAACCGTCGTACTATTAGTTCATGCAATAACACTCCAAACTCACAGTGAAATTTCTCTCGAGCATCACTGTGAAAGCTGGGCTAGCACATTTCAAAATCCATGTGATAGCATCACCTTGCCAGACTAACTCAACTAATGTGGACATGCAACAGGAACAATAACCTCATCACTAGCAGCATATTCTAAAGGAATTGCAATATGAAATCAGTAAAGAATTGAATGAATTCGTGCAGCTACAGGATGACATCGTGAAAGAAACGGAAATAGATTTCTACACATCAGATTCGACACTACTGGAGATCTAAGCGATCAATCTGAGATGCTACTAATCTGGATAGATCAACTAGACGCAGACACTTGAATTAAGGACGAAGCTCTAGGAACTATTAGATGTGCTTGCTAGCAATCATACACATTATTATGCTGCTTTTTTAGATTTCCTGAAGTTACCACCAGTGTATAAGAGATATTACCTAGCTCTATCGCCAACTAGAACAAGTAAAATAAGAATTTGTGAATTTTAAGCCTTCACCGGGCTGAATAATTGTATTTTTTTATTAGAAAGTGGACGATTAGTGTACAGCACTGTTTAGACGAAGCTAAATGAGTCGATCATCCAAGCAGATCGACTGCATGGTGATTTCTTCAGCGTCTCGATTAATAACTCCAGAGAGGTCAGACATTCAAAATGGAAATGCAATGGTTTATAACATTTTCATGTTTGTTTGGTTTTTTATCTACCTTTAGTAATCCGCTGAGATTGTCCGTTACGAAGTTAAAATCCGCAATCTGCAGAATAGCTAAAAATACGAGTTTACCATGCGATTCAGCGAGTTACGCCAACTCCACGCGAATCTTAAAGATCGTATCGGGAAGACACCGTAGTTTCCGCCTCGAAAAATTATCTCCGCAACGAATGAGAAGTTCCTGAGTGAACGGCGAGAATTACTGAAACTCTACCTTGAAATCCTTTTAAATGAAGTCGAATATGTCACGAAGCCGTAGCTCTGGGAGTTACTGCTGAACCCGAGGGATTTTCATAATTAGCTGGTTAAAGAAATCGACATCGATTAGCGACATATCAGTGATTATTCCTAATGGGAAGTTATCGGAGATGGATATTTTATATAAATGTAAAGCAACGAGATGAAAGGATTCACGGTGTATCGCTTCAGTGTTTTCGAAGGGCAGACGAAGAAGGGGAACATCGAGAAGCGCTTCAAAGAGTTCGTGAAGCTGCATGAGTTATTGGAGAATAAATTCGTCAATAATAGCTTATATTAGAATGTTCAACTACCTGATCTACCATCGAGGGTATCAGCGTTGAAGACATCTGTACCTTAGGACAAACGGCAGAAGAAACTCATTGAATACATGAACCATCTGTTTGCTATCCCTGATATGAGGGAATCATATTGTTTTAGATAGTTTTTCGCTGAACTTGATCCGTAAATAGTAGATTAGTAGAAAATCGAATCTGCCAGGAATATCATAGGAAAGCAGAGAAGGCGATCATCTTAGTAGAAACATAGGTAGTCACATCTGATGAGGAAGGACAAATCTATCCATGAGGATGTTCTATTTGAAGATGATAATAATAGAGAACAGCAGCATAAATTAAATTGTACAAATACTAGAAAAGAATAGTTTTTAAAAAATTATTAATCCGTTTGATGTTTCTGATCTTTCTTCTTGTTTTTCGTTCTTTCTAGGTTCCTCATCCTCATGTGAAGATGAAAATAACAGAAAGAAAGAATCAGACGCAGCTGATAATACCGAGAACCAAGAAAATAATCTAAGTTCTCTTCAAATCGACGAGCTACAGTAATTCGCAAATCGGACATCGCCTATAACTGTAAACCCACTTCCATATTCAAATTGAGAGAGAAGAAAAGAATGGCTTTAGAAGGCTTCCTTCTTAAGCTTGGGGAAAAATACAAAAGAAATTGTCGAATATGGCAATATGGATATTAATAAAAATAACAAACAAAATCCAATGAACTTATTTATTGTAATACTTCGAGTATCTCTTCACTGATTCTCTCTTGAGTATTTATGTATGTGTAAATCAATAATCAATCAATAATAACGAGAGTCCAAATGTATTATTTATCTCCTTGATACTCTTTTTAACCCATTTTAAAGTTGTTTCAGTTAAGATTTGTTGAATGTGAAAACAGCAGCAGGGATGATGTTCATTGAACACTAAAAAATCCTAAATAGAAGCTTTTGATAAATTTAACGGGAAGGACAACCCACCAACTTCTTTATGTTAATTCGAATTCGAAACGATTCTGAATTAGCGCTTCGAGATTATCATTCATCCCTTAATTAAAAAAATCAAGAACAAAATCGGAGAGTTTAACAAAATTTCAACACTTCTTTGCATTCAAAACAAAAATAACATAATAGATTGATATTTTAAACACCATACACCGTTGAGCTATGAAGGTCAGTGTGAGTCTCAGAGAGCATGTAATTTTTTACTCTTAACACTCGTTTACCCTTCATATCTTAATGTGTTTGAGGGCCTAGTTCACTTGATGCTAATATCAGTTGATAATGTGCTTGTGTTTGAATCTTAGATGGAAGCATTGGCTGAGAAGAATAAGCAAGGCAGATCTGGAGGAGTTACTGCTGCAAGGAGTTTAACTTAAGCTACTGAATCAGATGAGTAGATTTATCATCAGCAGCAGCATAATCTCCTTAGACATTCTACATAAGCAGATACCTATGATGAAAATTAATCACCAGCTCTAGGAAACAATAGTAGAATGTCGCATAGGGCGATGAGAAGCAGATCTCAATCTACCTTGCAAAGTCAAAGGAACATCCCCAACAGCAACAACAACGCTCCTAGCATGCAGCTAGGCAATACTGATCTAATCAAGAGATCAACTGAGGAGCTCGAGGAATTAGAAGAGTTCCTGCGAATGGAGAAGAAAGAAGTCGGAGGAGGAATTGGAAGCAGTGGATTATTCGCTGAACTTCAATCACCTAATTTCGCGCAGAATGCATTCAATAAGAACAACTAAAACAGTATTAGCATGAATATTCTTCCTCCTCTCCCTGCACTTCCATTGAGCAGCAGCAATAGTTCGTTGCTTCATCATGCAAGCAAACAATCTAATAATAATATTAATTATAATTCGATGATGAGCATGCTTAGATCATCATACTAACCATCATAACAACAACCTTCCTAACCATCTACTCTATGCTAATCATCTCGCTAGAATTCCAGTTCTAGTC
>Ga0302285_10002471_pt1 | contig 10302 bp, 4 predicted proteins | sample III_Fen_E2_2_FD_200455 | JGI IMG/M metagenome (GOLD analysis project Ga0302285, IMG submission 200455) | Peat permafrost microbial communities from Stordalen Mire near Abisko, Sweden - III_Fen_E2_2 | ecosystem: Environmental > Terrestrial > Soil > Wetlands > Permafrost | place: Sweden: Abisko...
CCGGATCCCATTCGAACTCCGAAGTTAAGCGCCTTAAGGCTGGGTTAGTACTAAGGTGGGGGACCGCTTGGGAAGTCCCAGTGTCGACAGCCTTTTTTTATTATATTTTTTACAAAAATAATTAATAGTTTGTTTATTAGATTTATGAATGGGAATGTATTTTCATAGATATTAACACAATCCATCTATTCAGAAGAAATGAATAATTGATCAAATAATTGAGGGAGAACTTTAAAAATATTCTCATTTCTTATTAAAGAAACTAAGATATATTTGAAAGATCAATTTCTTTTTTATCAACAAGAATCACAAAACGACAACAATAAGCGATTCGTACTTCCTTTTAATGATAAATAAAGGCGATAGCGAAGTGAGAGAAGAAGAGAAAGAGTTAGTAGCTTAAATTGACAGATTAGAGAGAGGAATCAATGTGAGAGAGACTTAAATCAATTCAATGCGTCAAATGGTTATTGAAGTGAGTTCATAAGTATAAGAAGCCAAATCTAGAAAGGATCAATCAGATTTACAGCTTATTCAGCTGAGCACAGCTGTTAAAGGCAAAGAAGCAGATCTCAAATAGATTCTTAAAGATAAAGAATTGTTATTTTCTAAGCTGCAAACGATAGAAAGAGAATGCGATAAGATTAAAGAAACAATTGAAGACATGAAGAAAAGATTGTGATACCATTTTAAGTATGTTCATTTGTAAATGGAATTAAGAAATCTCAAAATGTCTTGCCATATTATTAACTCAACATCTTGCATGTGATTTTCAAATGTAATTCGTGAGAGATTCAACAAGCTTCAGTTTTAAGAAAAGAAATGCATTCAAATAAAAATGTTAAATATTACAATAATTAACAAAAAAACCAAAGTTAAAACGAGTTTAGTAAAGCAAATATTGTGAATTGAGAATAGAAGTTCATGATTTTTCACAAAAGTACTTGTTTTCAAGAATTTCATCAAAACTACTTGATAAAATGCTTCTTAATATGAGAAATATCTCTAAAAATCGTACCAGTGTTGAAAAAACTTAAAAAAACTTTTGAAACAATTAACTAAGTTTACCTTTTCCTTGTTCTTAATTCACTTAAACTCTTTAAATGTTGCTTCATACACAGCTAAGCGGCAGCAAATATGTTTCATTTTGATCTTTGAGAAAAGTATGCTCAGATTTATTTTCTAATTTGCACAAGAAAGGATTTACATTTATTATTCAAATGAGATATTCGATTGGTTCGCTTGACTTATCAATTCAAACCTAAGAGAACAACCTGTGGGGGACAATAAGTTATTAGTTTGATTGAAATTTTTTAGCTTGTTTGTCGCAAACCAAACAATTAATTTTTTGATTTAAAAAATAAATTCATTTGGGGTTTGAAAAAATCAGCAAAAATACGATCACTTTAACTTTTTCTTTGCAAACCATATATGTCCTACACAACAAAGTTGGATGCGTACTTACGCTCAACTAACACATCAAAGTAAGTTAATTCACAAAAAAGGAAAAGATTTTGGTTAGAAAAAGTCTTTTTTTTTCTAGGGCTGGAGATGCATCCAAATCACTTATTCTTGATAGCGCAAAGCTTGGAAATTCTCCTTTTGGAGAAGATGATCATCATCATAATCATAATCACAGCCGCTAGTACTACTAAAGTGCTGCTGCAGATTGGAGTCATAATATCAGTGTTGTTCATCCAACTGAAAAAAGCAAAAAAGAAACTTCTTCTTTCTTTTCGACAAATGAGAATCCTAAAAAAGAACATTAAAATGATGATAGTTTTACTTGCAAGCCATAACTTTAAGTGGCGATAACAAAGGGCATAAGAGATAAACCAAAGTTAGATACATTCGGTATTGCAGATATGAGTATCCAAGGACATATTCATCAAATAGAGGAAAATAATTAAGACATTAGCCCATTCTAATAAGAAAAGATAATTCAATCTCTTCTTCACAAGCTTGTGAATATCGCAAGCGAACAGAATAATAGAACATCAGGGATCAAAGACACAGCATCATCTGAGACAAAACCCTCTCACTACGATCTAAATCAATTTCGTCCTAAAAAACTAATCACCTAATTCTCTCAGCAATCGCCAGGAAGCAGCCTAAAGTCAATATCAGGCGTTGAATCATAAGACTACAATTTAGAAAGTTTTCTCCCTTAAAAAAGATTCTTAAAATTATCGAGGGAATCGACTCTCCCATCGAATTACAAAAATGAATTAGAAGAGCTAGCAGCGGCAGTTGTTAAGCAACTCAAAGAGTAGAATTTATTATTATCATGTGATTTCCAGCAGAGTTAGGCAATTTCATCGAAATAGAGTTCGAATTAATCACAATAATTCGCTGACTCGCTAATGAAATCCAAGAGACAAAGGCTATCAAGTGTGACACTTCCAAATATTAGCATTATCTTGAAGAACCCTGTTAGTAACACAACAATAACCAAAATAAGTTTATTTTAGGGGATATTCATTTATTTTTGCTTGTTTGTACAAATTAAAATTAGGAATCGTGAGTGAAGCATAAACTCAAACATGTGAAGAGCTAAAATAATCGAAAATATAACCTTCATAGCATTAAATATTTCTCATGCAGCAGCAATACCATCAGCAATAGATGTAAGCAAGGATGATGAATTAATAAGCTGGAGGTGGAGGATGGAATAATCATGGTTCGAGGAGAAGTAGCACGAATACGAATAATTAAAACACTCTTTAGCAGCATCCAGGGTTTGAATATGAGCTAGAAAGTGAATTGTTGTCAGAAGAGATATTGCACTCACATGGAAATACACCCGGCGCAATGTTTAGTGCATAAGCATTCCATCAGAATCAGTAAAGAGATTTAAACTTATGCTATCAAATTGAATTAATTTAAATATTTATTGTAAAAGATTATCTTAGAATCAGTAAGTTTACATGAATAGACCTCCAACTTATCATACATAGCAAAATTACCCGTAAACTGACGAGCAAAAGCTACTATTTTAACGATAAAAGCTTCAATAACTTGAAATCGAAAGACGATTACTTGATGAAGAGTTTATGAAGAAATAAGCTACGCGACACATGGCTGGGGAGAATGAAGAAGAAGGTGAGTTTGATACAATTCTAAGGCTAGATTAGATACCATTTCCGAACATATCTTTGTCCAGAAAGGACAGTTTTGCTGCTGGTTCGAATTACAAATCAGAGCATCTTTGTCCTGAAAATAGCTTAGCTCATCTTTCTGCAAGTTAATCTTCTTAGCAGTGCAATCATTCAGTGACACAATCTGGAAATTCCTAAAATTTGATGGGGCGAGCAAATATGTAGTAACGATAACAGTAGCTAATTTAAAATAATTAAAATTCCTCTTTTCATGATATTCCAAGAAAATAACAACCTTAATTGTAGCATCTTTAGGATGAATAGTATCAAGATTATCCAAGTGAATCTAATTACCATGAAGATGAGAATTACAATTAAATAGATTATGGAAGTTAATTCTGCAAAGAAAACAACTCAAAAGAAGAATCAGCAGGGTAGCAAGGCTAATTTGAAGATCATTAAGGAGATTATGAAGAAAGAGATGAACATTTTGAATAAGAAGAAGAAGGAGAATGGAGTGATTAAAAGTATAGTATTGATCATAGAAATGAAAAGTAATTGAATTATCGATAGGATTAAGACAATAGCAATAATGTTGCTAGAGATAAACAGAACTTATTCGATTTTAATAAATAAGCTAGATCGTTGAATTTTTAGAAGAAAATATCCAATTAAATTAATGAAAAAGATGAAAACGAACACACTAATGATGAATTACTTATGCAAAATTAAAAGTTACTTATTAATGGAACCAATCAATCCTCTTCATCTTTCAATTTTTCTGGTAAATAATCTTTCCATGGAACTCTAAACGGTACGGGGAAAATATCTCTTGGAGGCACTGGGAAAATATCTTTAGGAGGCACTGGAGAGAATTTCGCTTATTTTAAGACATTCGGATAAGCAGGTAAAGGAACATCTTCTACAGTGAAATCGAAAGAAACAGCTGCGATAATGTTCACGCAGCAATCTGAATCAAACAACTCGTTAAAATTATCAGCTGCGTAGTTTGAGAGAAAACTTCTGTTAATTCAAGCATTCTTTAGATATTGCTGGATTTACAAAAGAGAGTAGTTTAAAACTGCTTTTAGGTCTTCACTTGTGAGATCAAGTAATTATGAAAATGACTAAATAAAGGGTCAATTTTAGAATATTGAGTCTCAAGAGAAAGAGGAAGGAGATGTTGTTGAAGAGTTTAAAACGGAAAATGATGCTCTCGATGATGGGAAAAATCAAAATCATAGCAAAAATACATAAAATCAACCAGAAATACCAACAAAAAACACAAATAATAATTTTGAAATGTACTCAAACAACAATATTAGCAGTCGAAGTAATAACAACAACGCATAGACAACGAGTAGTAGAATGCGAACGCTTTAATAAGGAAATAACTTCGGCGAATCTCGCTTAAGTTATGCGTTAACTGCTTCACCAATTTCAACTGAAAACTCCTAGAGATCGGAAAAATAACTGTCATCTAGAAACTTGTAACCAATAACGACAAAAATATAAACAGAAGTTATTTTGACAGAGAGTTTTGAGAGAAGAAATATTCCAAAATAACCAGAGAGAGAACTGCCAGCAAGAGATAATATAGTCAACAAAGATAAACCTTCCCCCAGTAGGTTATCGGAGAATAAACATAATTTATAATCTTCATCATAAGGATTTCGCTCATAATATCCTTAAGAATCATTTTTACTCCCTTTTACTCACATAAAGAATCTCAAATTATTAGTAGAAACAGCACTGTGTTCGTGAGGTAAAATCAACATTAAGAAACAAGAAATTATGATATTTTTATGTCTTTGTATTGAAAAATAATGGTAAAAATGATTGGTTAGTAATTGTAAAGATCTTATATTGGAAATGAAATAATACGAAATAAACACAAAACTAACCTAACCCATCATTTAAAAATAATGCTCATTTAAACAGCTTAAATTGATTCCTTGAAGGGTCAACAGCACTTGGAGCAGTAGCGAATAGAAACCCTAGATTTGTTGAAAAAGTAGATGATCTATTATTATTATTTATACTTGATTATTTGTCTATTTGTGATTTATTTTATGAATGTTTAACGACTTGCTTTTGTTAAGCATCCTGCTAGGGAACTTCCTTAGACAATTTTTCTTATTCCAATGGAAGCTAACTCGTCTCATTTGTTGAGTCAGCTTGCATCGATGATTAAATTATATTCTTCCATTTATCTAAATCAATTTTAAGTTTTTTAAGAACGGGTGCTTTACGCTTAACTACAGTAATCCCTTCAAGTTTTTGATGTTCCCCAAGATTTTTATCTAAAATACTATTAGCTTTAATGATATTTTACGCCTTCTTATCAATACCTGCTTCTATTTTAGCTTCAACTGTTATTTTCTTAGCCTTTTTACTTGCTCCAAGTTCTTTTTCCTTAATTTTATCACTTCTCTCTTTTTCTTAAGTCTCCATAACTTTCTTCACAATGAATTAGCTAGGATCAAACCTAGGAATCACGAGATTGTATGACTTTTCTTTTTTTATTTTATCATCGTTCTCATCAGCGTCTTTGGAAGAATTCTTCTTTTTATCTCCAAAGTTATCATCATCAGCATCTTCTTCTTAATTTTCATCTTATTTTTAACTTTTCTTCTTCTTCTTATTCTTACTTTCCACTGCCATTTATTCTTATTTTGTTAGCATTGTACCATATCCTGCAAAGGAATTATTCACAATCTTCAAATTCTTTCGCTTATTTTAAAAGAATAATTTGTCTTCTGGTAAAAGATCCTAGAGAATTCTTATATATCCATTGAGTTCATCAGGTAAATCTATTGAATCGACATCGGACTCTAAACCTTCTTAGTCGATAAAATCCTTATCATCATTTTCTCTAAATCTCTATCCATATATCTCCTCTTCTGTCATAAATTATTGCTGATTGTCTTAGGGAATTAATGCGTTATCCTCATGAACTTATTATTCTTCATCTTCATCATCTTCTTCTGAACTATTTTCATCATCTTCATCCTTATTAATAACCTTTTTTACAAAAAATTCTTCTTGTTCATCTTCTTCATCATTATTATCACTTCCATTTTCTTCCATTTCATAAAATCCTCTTTTTAAACTTGAATCCTTCTTTTCTTCAACTTTCTCCCTTTCAACTTTATTCTCTTTCGATATCCTTTTCTCTTCTTTTCTCGCAATCTTCTTTTACTTTCTCGAATTGCTTTTAAACTCTGTGTCACTTCCATCCGATAAATTCTTGAAGTCTATCCCTGTTGTCAATAACTTTATTGAGTTTGGCAGCTTATCTGCATCGATATCTTCAGCGAATCTCTCATCTAATTTGAATCTACTATCTCCTTTGTAACTCTTTTGCAGTTCAAATAACACTTGTCCTTTTTTGGTGTCGAAAATGCTGCTGCCTTTGCTAAATCGTTCTTAATCAGTTTTTCCTTAACTACCTGCTGTCTCTGCATTCTTCCCTTTGATCAACTTCTTAGCTTTTTTCACAAGTGCTTTCAATTTCAAGGAAAGCTTCTTATCTTTATATTTTTCAATTAATGCAATCGCTTCATCATATGACTGCACTTTCCCTTTCAAATGTTCCTTTTCTTCTTTAGTTTCGCATTCTTATTCTAGTTCTTTTTTCTTCAATTCCTTTTTTGGTTAGAATTTCTATTATTTCTCCTCATCTTCAGAAGACGAAGAACCAAGCCAGTTGTTGTGTTTGATTACTTTATACCCTAATTCACTCATTTGTCTTTCTTCTACTTTCTTTTCTTTGTTAATCAATATTTCTTTAATTATTTTGACAAATCTAAATATTTATTCTTTTTTGGCTCGAAGGTGCTTAGTTTTATCTTTTTTATTGATTTTTCCTTACCAAAAGAGCACTTTGATTATGAAAAATTTACATCTTTTTGATTTTGTACAATTTTATCAATCTCCCCATTCAATTCATTTCTGCTTCATTGCCCCAGACTTAGGAAGAAATCCATTATTTAGGTCTTTAATCATTCGAAAGATAAAGAAAGAATTAGAACAAGGAGAAGAAACAAACTTTAAGTATTATTAACTAATCAACATGACAGGTTTTTCTAGAGCTAAGTATAGAGAATTAGCTAAAGGCTTTTATGGGAGAGCTAAGAAATGCATCCGTGTTATGGCAACTCGTGTTGACAAAGCACTGATCTACTCGTATCGCGATAGAAAAGCAAGAAGACGTACTTTCCGAAAAGAATGGATTTAAACTATCAACGCTGCTACAAGAGAACATTCTACACCTTACAATAAATTCCTCTGTGCTTTAGCTTAATCTAACATCAAGCTCGATCGTAAGATTCTCGCTGGACTAGCTGTTAACGAACCCTTCACATTTAAGGCAATCCTAGACGAAGCAAAGATACAAGCGAAGATTTAGACTGCTCCACATGAGCGCACTATCGATGTTCTCGAAGCATATGCAAAGAAACTCATCGTCGATGGATAACTAAAGCCAGTTCTTAGCAACGTCGAGGAACCTCTGCCTTATCTTTTTGGGAAGAAAGAGAACTTTGAAGCTGATAAACTCAAATTCGCAGAAACCAGGTAAAAACTCCTTGAATCTATGCGAGCTTGAAGACAAAGACAAATAAGCTTCTTCTTTAAGGTTTCTGATAACTAAATAGCACCCGAATAAATACATGTTATGTTGTGCCCTAAAACCCCCCTCCACATGTTCAGAATCGAAAAGTTTCAGTTGTTTCAATTTGTTTCAACGTTTTTGCATTTCAAAATTCATATCCAAAAATTGAACCATTTTATAGATTATTTCTGAAATGTTGCAGACTCTTGAACTTTCATTGAGATAAAAGCATAAACAATCACTGTTGACATACACTTCACACTAACAAATTTTCCTTTATTATCAATGATACTCTTACTCCTCATTTTATTGATTTGCAATAAATAATGAAGATTCTTCCTCTTCTATTTTTTCCAGCAGACTCTTTATCTGCTAATCCAATAGGTCCTTTAGCTTTTCTTTCATGGAAATACCCAGCTCTTGAAAGTCAAAAAAGGAGTTTTAAATTGAAGCAGTAATATAAAACTTAAATTCACGTGAATTCTTACTGTGCTTGTGGATGAATTCAGAAGCTAATTGAGATGCTTCATCACCTTCAAAAATAGTGATTCTTTCTAGTCGATCGCTCCCAAGGTTCACATCAACAAATAACTAAGGTGTTTTAGGAGGTTACGAGAAATCTGCATAGAGATTTTAAGAATTCGAGGGATCCTAAGATTAAAACTGCTACCTGAATAATTCAATATCTTCGATATTTTCCAATCCCCTACTCATCAATGTATTCCTGCTATCAGCTTGAATACAACAAAGTTGCAAAGATAAAATCATAAAGAATCAAATAATTCAAAATAGTATTCTGATTTTTACTGTTAATTTGCAATTTCTCTTTGTTTATTTCCTTGAACATTCTAATATGATCCATGCTGCTTTATGTGTAGCCTCTGCTGAGCCATTCATTATGTATCCTTTTTCTAGTATTTGCTGCTCTGATTCTTTCGATATTTTTATCCGCATTCTTGACTGAGAAGACAGATACTTATTGTACTTATGGGATATCTATTGGATTGTTTGACATCAACTATTTGCCATTTTTCGGAGTATTTGGCTGAAAAGTGCATTCATCGAAATCTCTTTCAAACTCTATATCATTCGTGTGTCTGTCTTGTTTTTACTGTGATGCTTTGAGTTTTGCCAATTCAAATAGTTGTTCACTCTTCCTCATTCCATCGACAGAATTAATTTCAACATTTTTCTAAGTTTGCATCGATTAATCTCTCTTTTAATCAGAAGCTTGAATCTCCTTTTGTTTTCTCTCCCTTTCTTAAATCTGCATTTTCTTTTGTAAGACTAAAAGATCAGCATGAGAAATGTTGCCTTCTGAAAGATTTTACGGATTAGTAGAATTTTATTCTAGGTTAAAAATCAGTTTTTCACGATGTTTATCGGCTAGCTTTCTGGAATGGGGCAGCATTTAAAATTAAGTTGGTGTTGGTGTTGTTGTTTTTAACGGTGATGTTGCTGATACTGATGTTGCTACGGATAATTAGTCATTGTTTTGATGACTTTTAGTCTCATTGTTGGGTTTTCTTGCTTTCTAGGCACTCAACCTGTTGAAATAGAACAAATTAAATTCTTTGTTGAGTATTTTGGCTTCTTTTAAAGAAATATTCCAATTCCCCAAGGCATCTAAAACGCCTCTGACTTTCTTTTCTGCATTCCTAGGAAGTTCTTTCTCGTTATTCTCTCTAAAAATGTATTCATGATTTGTTTTATCTAAAAAAATCTCCAAATGTTCTTTGTCTTCTTCTTCTTCATCCTCTTCCTCCTCAACTACTTATTAGCAAAACTCTCCTTTATATGGCTAAAATACTCCTCTGCTGTCCCTTTATTCAAATCTAGGAATGCATCTTATATTATCATTACTGAAATACTCATTATCTTCAAACTCTGCTTCTATCATCTCTTGATCATCTTAATGCCTCTCAGCTTTATCAGGAAGTTGCAGTTAATACCCAAATATTCCAAGAATAATCAGCAGAAATTAGCAAGCATTGCATTTCGTGATGTTCTGAGATACATCTCCTCTAAGATTTAACCACATATTGTGGATTAATTATCTCTCAGAACACATTCCTGCTCCGATGGTTTTGTCAGTCAAAAAGTTTAGTTTCTAAAGGATCTAGCTAATTTAAATATAGCCAATCTCTTGGGAGCTAGGATCTACCAGTATTTAATCACAAGCTGCTTCGAATTCTCTAACAAATCGTGTGGCAACCATAAATAAAGTTTTCTTAGGTAAAACCTCATCTTTGGGTAATTTTTCTCTCTGGTGCGAAGAATTAGTTATCCCAAAGGAGTTTAGTTGATTTTCTTAGCGACGTTGAGCGTCTTAGTAGAGATGTTCACATACTTTTCCTTTCCTTTACATGAGACGGCTTTTTTTATTGATCAATGGTTTAAAACTATTTTTTTACTCTAATAAAGCAACTTCCGAGTTTGTTTTGTAAAGTCGCTCATGGAATTGTTCTTTCTCAGTACGTTTAGAATTAATAATAGCCTCACTGCTTGCACAGATAATCGGTTTATGAGTTAGAATCTCCTTCTCTTCCTCTTGAATCTAGCAATTTAGATCAACACCAAATATTTTAA
>Ga0302285_10002472_pt1 | contig 10300 bp, 4 predicted proteins | sample III_Fen_E2_2_FD_200455 | JGI IMG/M metagenome (GOLD analysis project Ga0302285, IMG submission 200455) | Peat permafrost microbial communities from Stordalen Mire near Abisko, Sweden - III_Fen_E2_2 | ecosystem: Environmental > Terrestrial > Soil > Wetlands > Permafrost | place: Sweden: Abisko...
TGTGGCAAGTACGCGGATTGAACAAATCAGGACCAATACAACAACCATTAATACGTGCAGTAACCGGTTGGAGAAACTGTATAACCAGAAGATCAACGTAGAAGAAACTGTACGGAAGGAACTGGAGGAAAATGCCGGGTTTCTGGAAGAATTGAAGGCTATGATCATTATTATCAAAAGCGACCTGGTGGCAGGAGCTTTCTATTTTATTCTCTTTGCCTTTATCTTTTCACTTGAGCTTTTAGTGGTAATGAGTAAAGTGGGTGATAACAAGTGTGATTACGATTTAATTATAGAACATCAACTGAATGTAAAAAAGAATTCGTTGGATGAAATGGTGAAAAACAGGTGAGCTTATCGAACAGATAATAATTACAGTCCATATTAAAGTCATTTCAAATGATCAGATAAGAAACTGCCCGGAAACGAGGCAGTTTTTTTTGTCTTTACTATAACTATTTGAGTTGGATATTCATGTAGAAATTAAATTCGAAATGGAATGCCAAATAAACCTGAAGATAAGTTATAATACTATCTGAGAATCTGACACTGTCGAATGAAGAGCATGACTTGTCAACAAACCATCAAAAGCAAAGATTAAATTTGTCAGTCTTTTTTTTATTAAATGCATATTGCCTTGAAAATAGAAAACAGGTATTGAATTTATGTATTAAAAATCGGATTTTAATAGTCTGTATTATCATTTATACGTAGAATGATAAAATGTTCACTCCTGGTTTATTCATACTACTGACCTCTATTATTTGAATCGAAAACATAAAAGTAAAAATACATTAACTTAATTTGCAGTTTGTAATATTCTATGCTACAAAATGTTGTAGCATTAATATTTTAATAATATTAATTAATTAATTTAACTATAATCTTGCTAATTATCGTTTTAATAGACGTTAATTTGTATAATTATTGATAATTTATTACATATTTATTTATTTTATTTATAAGTTTCACACTTGTCAAAAACATAAACCACATTTTTTATTTTAACAATTATTTCCACTTTATTTTTTTTTATATCCCCGGCTTAACTCTCTATATAGGGTAGAATTTTACATTTGCTTTAGTTTTTGTTTCCCCTTTAACCGGCTGAAAATTTATTCTTATCAATTGCAGAATTAAATAAAATTGAATGCAATCCTTTTTAAATGGTTACAGATAACAATTCAACCGGAAATATTTACTGAATTATTTCCATATTATCAACAAAACAAAAACTTTATTCAATTTAATATTGAAACAGGTTCTTAATCAAGCTTCCGGAAATACTATACATTTTAATTCAATCAAATGTAATATCATTCAAATTATTAAGATTAACAAACAAACAGATATGAAAATAAAATTACTTCTTTTTATTACAATGTTTATTCTTTTCGTACATCCGGATTTTGGATATGGACAGGTTCCTAATTTAAGAACGGTTTCAAACTTTATACTCTTCACTTCAAATGGTGCAATGACCAATACAGGCGCAACAGTTACCGGAGGGGGAAGTATCGGTACGGACAACGGTGGCATAACAGGTTTTGTAGACGATCTTCAGACAGAACACATACAGGATGCAGAAACAAACCAGTGTGCTATTGATTTACTTAAATTATACGATGAAATAGATGAAATTCCGACAACCAGAATTATAGAGGATGTTGATTTGCCATTACGTGATACCTATACTGCCGGGGTATATAAAATTGGGAAGGCAGTAACACTCGGAACTACCCTCACCCTTGATGCACAGAATAATCCGGATGCTCTTTTCATTTTTAAAATTACAGGCGCATTTTCGGCAGCAGCCGGGAGAAAAATCCTGTTAATAAACGGGGCATTACCAAAAAATGTTTATTTTAATATAGATGGTGCTATAAGTTTCGGTGCGGGAGCTTTTATGAAAGGGACATTTATTTCAAAATCGGGAGCTATTGACTTTGCTACTGAGGCTACTCTCGAAGGAAGAGTAATGACAATTACCGGTGCCGTTTCATTAAATCATAATCTGGTGATGAATATTTTTACACAAGTGCCTTTTTACATATTGAAACAACCTGACACTTCTCATTCAACCGGTAGCCTGACCATTTTAAATCCCAAAGCGAACAAAATGACCTACAGTATTGATGGGAGGGATTATTCAAATACAACAGGTATTTTTACGATGATGTCTCCGGGTAGTTATTCTGTCACTGCTAAAGATTCGCTTGGATGTATCTCTGCAGGATCAACAATAAAAATCATACCGTTTATTAATTTAGGAATCAATTCTGAATTTGCGATATTTACTATAGTAGGTAATATATTAAATACCGGTAATTCAACCCAGGTAACCGGGAATGTGGGTATTGAAACCGGTACTGTCGATTTCGGAAATGGCAAAGTTTGCGGACAAATTCATTTAGCAGACTCAATTTCAAGAATCGCATCAATGGACTTAATTAATTTAAATAAAGATTTAACAAACAATGTATCTGATTCAACCATTAGCACCACCTTTGGTTATGGCCAGGTCCTTTGTCCACGTGTATACTCATTTGGAGCAGCATTAGTATTAACCGGTGAATTGATACTGGATGCTCAGGGTGATCCCAACGCACTTTTTATTTTTAAAATAGGAGGTGCCTTGAAAACAGCACCCTATTCGAAAATTATTTTGAAGAATGGGGCATCGATGTGTAACATTTACTGGCAGGTCGTTGGAGCCATCACCATAGAAGAAAATTCTGAATTCAGGGGGAATATTGTTTGTACCGGGGCAATTATATTAGAAGACAATTCTTCTTTGCATGGTAGGGCACTTTCAATTGCAGGAGCAATTACATTAGAAAAAAATGTAAAAGTAAATATTCTGCCCAGCCCAACCGTCACAGTGATACAACCTACGAATAAAATCACTACCGGAATGATTACCATTACAGCACCAATAGGATCCGGCATTATGTACAGTATTGAAAGTAATAATCACATTATTAAGACCAATAGTGTTGGTGTGTTTACCAATGTTCCACAAGGCAACTATATTGTCACTGCAAGGAACCTGGAATGCAGCAGTTGTCCGGGTACTATTGTAATAATAGGACAACCGACCTGGACAGGTTCGGTAAGCAATGTCTGGAATAATCAAAACAACTGGAGTCCTGCTTCAGTCCCGAATGCTGATCAGGACATTCTTATTCCGAATGTTCAGAAAAATCCGGTGATTAATCTCATGAAGGGGTTGACTGCTTTTTGCAATAATCTGACTTTAGAAAAAGGTGTAGTTCTTATTATTTCTCCAGAAAATATACTAACTGTAAATGGATCGATTACCAACAAAGCTGGTGCTTCAGGATTGATTATCAAAGCCAGTCCGATTGAGGGAGTTTCAAACGGAACCCTGATATTCAACAATTCACAGAAGGATTCCGTACAGGCTACCGTAGAAATGTATTCGAAAGCATCGTGGGATAAAACACAGGAACCCGGGAGTGTCTATAAGTGGCAATATTTCGGAATACCTGTCCGTTCGGTAATAGCCAATCCCACTTTCGCCGGGTCGTATGTCCGTAAAGGATATGAATCGGGAAATAACTCTGCTACACGTTGGGTTCAGTTGCAAAACGATTCAATTCTCACTTCCTTTACCGGGTATGAAATTGTACAGGAAAAACCAACTATTTATACCTTTACAGGTGCATTGGAAAATCAAAGTATTACAAAAAGAATTCCTTTCACCGATGGTGCAACTTATAAGGGGCAGCATCTTTTCGTGAATCCCTATACGGCAGCCATTGATATCAGCAAACTTGAATTTGGCAAACATATGGAAGCTTCTGTATATTTGTATAATACAGGTTCAATGAATGACTGGAAAAACAGTGCAGCATTAAAAGCAGATTCTTCAGGGACTAATCCCGGACAATATATGGTTTCAACAGTTAATCTGGCAGGAAAAGCTTTGGGGCTTCCTGCACAGATACCTTCCATGCAGGCATTTCTGGTAAAAGCGATCTCCAATTCAATTTTTGCAACCCTGAACATACCTTATCAATCTGTAGCTCTTAAAAACGATGTAAAACAAACGGCTCCGGTGATCAAAGAAACATCTTCTCAAAGTAATTACAACTATACCCGGATTGATGTCAAAGGTTCCCGTTTTGCTGACAGGATGTGGATTTTCACAATACCAACGTGCAGTCATGATTTCGATAATGGATGGGATGGACGAAAAAACATGGGATCACCCTTAACTCCTCAACTCTTTGCCATGGAAGAAGACGAAAATTATCAGATCAATGCGGTAGACGATATCAACAATTCCTATCTGGGATTTATAGCAGGAGAAGATACTGGTTATGAACTTACTTTCACACACAAGAATATTGAATCGCTCAATTTCAGAATTTATTTAGAAGATATAAGTGTAAATAAAGTGGTTGAAATCACCAAAAGCGGTACTATTTACTCGTTTATAGCACAAAAATCGGAACCAGTAAAGCGTTTTAAAATTATAACAAACCCCCAATTCGTTGATGCTGGAAAGTCTGATTTACAATTAAAAATGTTCCTTTTAAAACAAACCATCTACATACAAAATTCAAGTGGATTTGAAGGGTATGTAAAAGTGTTTGATATGACAGGACGATGCAAACAGACTTCAACTTTTAATGCCAACGAAATCACAGCATTACAAACCAACTTAGCTACAGGGGCCTATATTATTCTTACCCATCTGACATCCGGGATAGAACAAAAACAACTGGTTTTGATTTAAGCCATCCTCAATCGAATATTTTTTAAATTGAATATGAAAGTATACTGATAATTTACATTCATCGATTCATTAGTTTGGTTTATAATCATAATATTCGTATTTTTGAATCCTACTAATATACTTTAAATGAAAAAAGGACTTACTCTATTTATCGGTTATCTGTTGTCGGGCTATTTATTTGCCGGGGGAACCAATCCATATAAACCCGACAATGCCGTCTCCCAAAGAATAGGGGATTATAAATTAGCCTGGAACGATGAATTTAATATCAACGGAAAACCTGATAGTACAACCTGGAAATATGAAACCGGATTGCAAAGAAATCATGAACTCCAATGGTATCAAAAAGAAAATACCAGTTGCAAAGGTAGTGTTCTTCGTATCGAAGGCCGTCGGGAGAAGTTCGCCAATCCACGATATGAAAAAGGAAGCAGCAACTGGAAGCGAAACCATGACAGCATCGATTACACTTCTTCCAGCATCAATACGGCAGGTACTCATTCCTGGTTGTACGGCAGGTTTGAAATCAGAGCCAGGATTCCTGCAGTAAAAGGATCATGGCCTGCCATCTGGACGTTGGGAGTGGATCAACCATGGCCTTCGAACGGAGAAATTGACATAATGGAATTCTATCAAATCAACGGCATACCCTCCATCCTGGCAAATGCAGCCTGGGGTACCGGTAGACCGTATGTTGCAAAATGGGATGGATCGAATATGGCTTTAACCCATTTCACCGAAAAAGATAAACACTGGTCAGAGAAGTTTCATATCTGGCGAATGGACTGGGATAAAGATTTTATCAGGCTGTACCTGGATGATGAACTGTTGAATGAAATCGATCTGTCAAAGACAATTAACCCGGATGGATTTAATCCTTTTCATCAGGCTCACTATATTTTATTAAATCTGGCTATCGGAGGAGATAACGGAGGGGATCCATCGCAAACAGTATTCCCGATTGTTTATGAAATCGATTATGTAAGGGTTTATCAGAAATAGTCACTTCACCCCTATTCCATTATTAGATTGAGAAAGCATTTCGATGACTAATCGAACGTGTATCGGGATTCAAAAACCGAAATCGAGTACAAAGCGTATTCCGGTTTTGTCTATGCCGGGATGATTAAGATATGTCAGTCTCCACACATAATCAATCCTGAGTATTTTAAAGATATTCTCCAGTCCGATACCTACTTCCATATAAGGATCTTTTCCCATACGATAAGAACCTGTCGGGAATTGAAACAGTCCATTACTGAGAGTAGGATCATTTTTGTCACTTAAACTCCCATACATCCCTCGAAATGAAACGATCTCTCTCAATTTCAGGTATTGAATCAACGGAATTCTGTTCAGAATAAAGCCACTTAAATTATAATTCAAATCCCATGAAACGTACTGGTCATTAATGAATTCCAGTGCATTCATAGTTGAATAGGTGTCATACTGAACAATATATGAAAGATTTGCATTCGGGATGATTAACAAAGGAAATGGTGATTTTGTCCATACTTTTCCTGCACGGACTATGACATTCGCATTCCCGAATTCTGAAAACCAGAATCTTTTTTGAAAACTGAGTTCAGTGTGACTATAATTAAAATCAGAGCCTAATACATTTTTCAGCGCCATAGTATGAGAAAAATTAAAAACAGGGGCATTACGGGTAATAGAATACCGTTTACTGAGTGTTTGATAAATTCGCTCTCCGGGAGCATATCGTAACCTAAACGTTGCTTCCCCTAAAGAAAGTGAATTCAAATCAGTAAGGGTCGTGTTATCGGTAAATGGCAATAACGGTGTAGCAAATTCAGTACGATACCTCATATCCAGTCCTACCGATAACTGAGAATAAAACTCTTTATTGTAACTTAGCTCTGTTTTTCGTTCATACGTAATTTTATCATCCGGCAGTCTTTTAAAGGAGAGCAATACATTATCTGCAGCAGTATAATAATGTTGCCCCAACCTATTTATATCGTAGCTGGAGGTTATACTAAGAGAATGTACCGGAAACTCATTAGACTGCTTTTTCTTCTTATCAAATGAATATTCCAGTCCGGCTTGATATTTTAATTTTCCATCCTTGAAACCATATCCTATATATCCTTTTGCAAACCAGTGGTCATTCAACCCAGCAGTTGTATACCCTCCTAAACGAAGCCTTAAACCTTCTGCCGTGTTTGAACTCAGGGTTGAATAGATTGGTCCCAGGGTAATTTTATTGTTCCCGGGATTCGTTTCGTAATACCCGGTTACCGCAGCAGAAAAAACTTTTTCATAGAAATAATAAACCGGATCTTTACGCAAACGGGTAAGCATGTCTGCAACAGATTTACCTTTTCTCTCTGTTGAATCGGTGTGCACCTTCGTCCAAAAGCTATCGGGTTGTGAAGTTGCATTAGCAGCGATAATTTTGTTTGAATTTTCTTTAAAGACAGATTTATTGGAAGGAATAGTAAAAGAAAACTGAGAATAGGTATTATTGCGACGCGCATAAAACCCATTCGAAATAGAAAGAATGGAGAATTCAACTTCAATATCATCCCGCATCAGCAAACGGGTACCATCTGGTAAACGATTGAATTCTTGAGTAATATTCATATCCTGAATAAAATTCAGGTTGATATCCTTAGGAAAATTAAGTTTAATTTTCTTTACAAAACAAGTCGAATCGAGCGTAATGAATAAATGGCCGGTAAACCCGGGTGATTGTGAAGAAAAAGGGACGAATCCCAGATCGACACATTTATCACCGGCAATATACAGGGTATCCATCAGATAGTATTTATAAAAATTTGTTGCTCCTTTTGAAAGAGGGCTAACGAATGGTCTGAGAAATAAAGTTATGTTATCGTCGAAAATATCAACATCTTTAAACACCTCTCCCAACACCTGATCGACGCTTTCTTCAGGAAGCATTTCCTCCACACCTGAATTTCTCTTTGCTATTACCACTCGTTTCTCCAAACGGGGAGATTTTTGGTAGGAATAGTTTTCTACCATTTCCTTGCTGGAAACAGGAAGAACAGGTCGGCCGGATAATCGGGAAGTATCGACATAATTTTTAAGAAAACTGTACCGGTGAAGTAGTTTTTTATTTTTCTCTGTTCTGAAATTATTTAGTGCAATGTCGATTTTCTCGCTATGTTGATAGGAATAATAATCTTTGTTGAATGGATTATTTTTATCTTTCGACTCAATAACTTTCTTGACAAAATCAACTGCAGGATTTCCTTTTTTATTGTATTTCCTCTTTTTTGATTTAACGACTACTTCCGATATTTTATAGGATTCAGGTATTAGTTGCAACTTTAAATTTGTATTTTTTCCTGGTTTGAGAAGAATTAATTTTTCAGTATACCCGATTGAACTTGCATAAAGCATTTTTGCTGAAGTAGGCACACTTAACGAGAATTTCCCTGAATTGTCAGTCATGGTTCCGATAGTAGTCCCTTTCAGATAAATGGAAATAAATGGCAAGGGCGCTCCGCTTATTGAGTCGGTTACCATCCCGTTTATTTTATTCTGACCATTTACATCAATAAAAATGCAATTGATTAAAAAAAAGAGTAGAATAAACGAATAAATATTATTCCTTGGCATAGCAGGATGAAGTGAAATTTATAGTTACAGATGATTCAATGGAAATAATTCATCATTTATTGTACAAATATAATCATTCTACTTAACAATTCGCCCCTCCCCGAAATTCGAATACAGTATATTTTATTCTCACTGCAGTCGCTGATAACAAGAAATTATACAGGAAGTACAATTTCTTTTGTTGGTGAAGAACCATATTGTGCCTATGAATCCTGATCTTCGAAATAGAAATCAAACAAATTTAAAATATTTTATAAAAATCAGGGACAACAAGTGTTCACGCTTTCAAACCGTTAAGGCATTTAACCGAAAAAATCTTTTGAAAGATTACAAATTATTTTTCAAAGCTATTGTAGAAATGAAAATTTGCCTTATCTTTGCACCGCATTAGAAAACAATGCATGACAAATATAACCTTGGTTCGGTAGTTCAGTTGGTTAGAATGCCGCCCTGTCACGGCGGAGGTCGCGGGTTCGAGTCCCGTCCGTACCGCAAGTTAAAACGCTAATAGTCTGTTACTTAGACTATTAGCGTTTCTTGTTTTTAGACTTGCACAACATTTGCACAACAGGTCTATCAATTTTCTTGCATTTTGCAAAAATTGCCTTCCTCAAAGTTTTTCAAAAATAAGGTTCTTCGTTAAAAATTTCAGATTAAAAATTCCACCGCAACACCAAATTCCACCGCAACACCAATTAAGCATTTCCAAATATTGCCTGTTTCAATTAATTGTTTTATGAGAAATTGAAAATCAGTTGACTTTTAAAGCGTGTTTAATGTTGAAATCACATCTTCTGTTTAAAGGATGTTGATACCGGGAACACACATACTCTTTGGAAGTAAAATAAGCCCCATGGTGATAGTTTCAGTGTTGTACTCTCATGAGCTTACCTTTGCTGTTTAAAAGCGGATAATGGGACGGATAAATATCAATATTGTTTGAATACAGGTAACATCATGATCTTGCGAATAAAATTAAAGGTTCATAATTATTTTTATCAGCTTCTTTAATTGCAATTAAATAATTTGTTCTTGCGTCACTTTTTTTCACCAAGTCATCTGCACCCCATGAAAAAACAGGTAGTTTGTAAATTTTACTTACAATAATATCAGCCATCAATCGGCTATGCCTTCCATTTCCATTCGGGAAACAATGTATACTTACTATTCTGTGTTTAAAACGTACAGCAATTTCATCAGGTGTGAACGTTTCATGTTCAACCCAATATAAGGTTTCATCTAATAAAGCTCTTAATGCAGATGGAATCTGCCATTTATTTATGCCAAGATTTTTATTGGTTTTTCTGAAGTCACCGGCCCAAGACCATACATTACCATACATGCGTTTATGAAGATTTCTGACAAATTTCTCTGTTAAGATTTTATTTGGTTTAAGTGCTCGGGTGAGCACCCATTGAATTGCCTCTTCAATATTTTGTTGTTCAAATTCATCCAATTCAGCTCGGTTAGCAATAGTAGGTATGAGCAATCCATCTTTTTCTTCTTCTTCTAATGGAGTTTGTCCATTGATATACTCTAAATCTAATCCCATAATACTTTTGGCAATTCGTTTTTAAGTAAAGCTGTTCGTTCTTCAATAGCTTTCTTGAGTCTCATTTCAGAATTTTCCTGATCTTCTAATTTCATAGTATTTGAAGTTCTTTTGACTATTTTGACAGCTAATTCCCTGGCTTTGCGTTCAATTAATGTATCCAAGGTTCCATCTTTAGGGACAAAACCATATACTAACTCCATGTCAAGTGCTCTGGCAGATTCTCGAAGTAATTTTAAAGAAATTGAACCATCTTTTTCTCTTTGTTCCATTTCCTGGACGCTTTGTTTGGTAACAGAAATCCTATTTGCTAATTGTTGCAACGTCATACCCAACCCCATACGTACAGCTTTTATCCATCCTGTTGGTGGAAT
>Ga0302285_10002473_pt1 | contig 10299 bp, 3 predicted proteins | sample III_Fen_E2_2_FD_200455 | JGI IMG/M metagenome (GOLD analysis project Ga0302285, IMG submission 200455) | Peat permafrost microbial communities from Stordalen Mire near Abisko, Sweden - III_Fen_E2_2 | ecosystem: Environmental > Terrestrial > Soil > Wetlands > Permafrost | place: Sweden: Abisko...
CAATAATATACCTCCGCAACTTCGGAGTAGACTGAACTCAGACCATCCAATAATTCAATAAAATGAACAAACCTAACAACTTAGCTAATAATAAGCTTTCACTGCTCTTCTTCTCCCTCCTGTTCAGCAGGAATACCTTAAAAAACCTACAAGGAGACAGATGGAAAGACGAGGAGCAAAACAAGGTTCTTCTGTATAGTTTAGTAAAGTAAAAGGAAAACAACAACAGTAGCAATAGTTGAGATAAATCAACAATTAGGCTTAAATCATTCAAAATAACACTAATCCCCCTCAAGATCTTCATGACCCTCTTTAACCTCTCTAAAAGAAGATATCAGAGAATAAAACCAATAATTCTAATGACGCTTCTAAACCCAGTTGGAATGTCGTTAATCGTGTTCGATTGGTGCTAAAATTCATGCGAGAATTAAAACGTGCTTCAAACTACCATTCCTTAACTATGATGAAAGCTATTCACTACACAATCATCAATGATTTATCATACATCGACCACAACAAAAGCTCATCTTCTTATTTCGTTTCTTGGATGATTCTCTTCAACAAACTTCGAGTATTCTCCCCTGATAACATTCTTCTTATCCTCTTCTACAATGTCTTAGTTCTTGCTGTGACTTTATCTTTAGGGTTCTCTTAAACGATCGTCTCAAGTTTTGAACTCTCCGTTGATTCCTTTGAAGGATTCTCTTCCTCATATGGTACTTTCAAAATCATTTCTTCTGTTATTTTACTATCCGAAATCGCTTTACGCTTCAACACAGCTGTCTACTTAGAAGGTAACATCGTCTTCAACAGACTACAAATAATTCGACATTACGCTTCTACTATCAAGCTCCTTTTCATTGACTTAGCTACATGCATTCCTCTTTTGCTCTAAATCGAAACAACTAATCAACTCCTATCGATTCTGTTATTCTTTCTGCGATGGGTGAAAATCTATCGCTTGTCAGTTGATCTCAATGATCATTTTCGGATATGGTATCGATTCCCGGTTGGATGGATAATCCTGAAACTGCTGATAATGATCATAACAATGGCTCATTTCTTTGGATGCTAATTCTACTATATCGGAAGACTGCAATATGAAAGTAACAATCCTTCATGGTTGAGAACTAAGAATCTATTATTCGAGGGATGGACTGTTTAGTATCTAAATGCATTCTATTTCTCAGTTATCTCAACAATGACGATTGGCTATGGTGATATTGTACCAGTGACTTCAGTCGAAAAAGTCTATGTGACATTTGTAGCAGTTGTGGGATCATGCGCGTTCAGTTATGTGGTCAACACAATTGGATCGATTTTTTAAGAAATCTCGAATAAAGAAGCTGCGTTTAAGTAATAAAAAGATAATATTTCAGATTACATGGCAAAGAGGAAGATATCATAGAATCTGCAGCTAAAAGTTGTGAAATATTTGGATTATGTCAATAAAAAATAAAGCTACGGTCCGCTGAAAGGCTAAGCGATTCTGAATTTCGTTGCGAAGAATCTCAAAGATGAAGTATGCGTGGAGTATTTTGGGTAGATTCTTATGAATTCACCGCTGTTTGCGATTAACTTCTCGAAGGAGTTCTTGAGTGCACTTTCGTTGAAGTTGCAGGAGGTTATGTATGGACCAGGGGAGATAATATTCTAGAAAGGAGAACTAGATTGTAAGATATTCTTCATATAAAGTGGAGAAATAGCATTAAATGTTGAAGATGATAAAGATGAAAGCAAAAAACAACAGTAATCAGCCATATTAGGCGTAAAATAAATTAATAATCGAGGGAATATTACAACAATAACAAAGCCATTAAACAAATGTCATATTTTTAAATATTTCCTTATTTTTTTGTATTTCCTCTCCCTCAAGAAAGGATAGATGTTCGGACAGTTTGGGTTTTTCGGTCAAAAACCCAGAGAAACATCGGTAAAATGTTTAGAAATCACTGACCTCGTTTATCTTGAAATCGGTGAATTTCTCAATGTTCTCTAGGATTTCCCAGAGGATTTCGTAAACCTACAGTCAAATATTGTGTTTGTTATCCTAACTCACAAATCCTTTTCTTTGTTTTTCCTTTCATCACCACAGGAGCGCTACCACATGCTGAAAGACGAAATCAACTTTAAAGACAAAAAGCTGAACACGAAATGCAGCTCCTGTGGCAGTTTCGATCATACTCTTATCGATTGCTGCCTTGTCAAACCGCAATTCAATCGTTTTAGAATCGCTATTAAGCATATCTATCCAGTACAGTAGAAACGGCAAGCTATGTTCAGAGAAAGCATCAAATACGATGCATATCTCAATAATTATGTAACTTTTAGTTTTTTCTATTTATTTTCTCAATTATTTCCCTTACTTTCCCCTTCTTTTTCCCAATCCTCTCCTTAGAACGTCAGAGTGGACTTAAAGCGTCTCCGTAACAACCTTACTTAACGATTCTCCTCACCCAACGAGATCTGCGAAGTAAGTGACGAAAACGATGACAGTGAAGATGATTACGAAGAATCTCAATAATAAGCCCATCAAAACGATGACCGATAATATTTCCTAAAATAAAAGATGCAGTTTCAATTGCACGATGGAGAACTAGTTAGATTAATGACATAAAATTCTTAATATCTAGGTACTAACAATGGGAGCAGTAATACCAATAACATTAACATAGAAGGTAGCAATTAATTCTAAGAATAATCTCTTGGATCGTAGCCCACCATTTCAAACAGAAATAGCTTTAGTAACACGCATCGTTATTCATTATAATAAAAATAACATTAAACACACAGTTAGTCTCTCATAGGTAATTTCCTATCTGATTTCCCTAAGAAGCAGAGTGTGTACTTTAAACCTACCCATCCTAGCTCAAATTAAAGTAACATCCTTATCAAGCAAGCTACATAGAATCAAACCAGTAACTCCACACCCTTAGGAGGATATAACAATAACATGAACTCTAACAGATAAACTACATAGCGATTAAGTTACTTTTAACGACTTGAATCCTTAGCGTCGATTTCAGATAAAAGCCATGTTGAAGACAGCCATTTTAATACATTTAATAATTTTAGCATCAGTCATCATAGGCTTTCATAGAATTCATCCAAAGGGTATTAAGGGGATAAAGTGATGATGTAAGAGGATTAGATTAAATCCCTTGGAAGAATGAAATAGGATTTGTAGCATGGTGAGGATAATGATAAGCAAGACGACAATGCTGAACAATCTTCACCTTTAAAAAATACGAGTTTTGAGGTTATGCTGGTGAAATCATCGGAGAATATTCATAGTGATAATGAATAAACCAAAAGGAAGGCGAATGAGAGCGCAAAGCAATAGCAACAACAACAATAGTATTACCCAGATTCTGAACCTTCAAACTCTCGACCAAAACCAAAGAGAAACAGTTTATTCTTTCTAGACAGCAATTAGTTATCGCATGGTAGTTCTTAGTAAAATCAGCCTAAACAAGTGTCTCTGTATCCTATAACTACACCAGATGGATCCCCAAAAGATTAGATTAAATCTATGATCTTCAATGAATCACAATCGAATAATGGTTATTCAGATGGGAATATTACTTCATTCAGCAGTAATACAGCGTTAAATCCAACATAACCGAATAAAATATTCAAATTTGGACATCTATTAGAGTAAAAATAGCAATTAATAGCTGATTTAGTTATAGAACAGCCACAATAGTTAAATATCTACTCCAAACAGCACTAGTTGCATTCATTGGAATAGCAAAATGATGGATAAAATAGCAATCTAGGCATCGATAATAACAATATTAATCTGTTCCTTTATGATTTCGATACGATGAAGGAATATAAGAATTATTATCCTTGGTAGAATTTCAAGAAAGTCATCGCAGCTAGTTAGTATAAGAGAAAGCCATTTGTAGCGAATAAATCAATTCACAATAATTTATTTATCTAGAAGCTTGTGAATAAGAAGAAATAGATACCGAGAAGATTACCAAGTTTCATGAAATAGTTTAATAAATAAAGCACAGACAGCAGCAATAGCATTCCGATTTGAAGGAAGAAGAAGGAATATAGGTTTAAGATGGGCATTTAGTTGGTTTTTGTTAAAGATTGTGTGTAAAGTTAGTCAATTAAATGAAAAATACAGAAATAATTTGTTTTTATAATACATAATATGGGTAAGAAATATCCATGCTTCTATCTTCAAGAGAGAATACGCATGCATGGAATCATGAGAAGAACCTTTTGTCTGCGAGAATGGCCTCGAAGTTCTTTTGTTGGTAGAGTTAGATAAGTTGTTTATCGAGAAGTTTCAGCTGCTTCGAAGGAATTGATTTTAAGAATTCGACTTTGTTTTTGATTTCCTTTAGCTTTACAGCAGTGATTGAGCTGATTTAGGGGAGAAAAAGAAAACAAAAATGAATTGGGGTTTTAAAACAAAAAAGAACAATTGCAGGAAGGGAATGATTATTTGTTTTATGATTTATTGATTTACTCTGGAAAAGTTGATGAAGATGAATCTTTGGAAACTAGACTATCTGAAGCTAACGAAATCTCCTAGGGAATCGTAGAGAGTTTCGTTGAATCTTCCTTCTGTAAATACCCAATTGAGTTATTGATGTTGTTGTTATTTTCAGTGCTGCTTTTTGTGTTATTGCTGTAATTTGCACTGACATCCATGGATTGTTATGGAAATTTATGGTAGATGCTCTCAACAATCGGAGGCTTCACTAGATTGAATCCCAAAGGATTAAGGGGGAAAATAACAAATAAAAAACGAGTTAATATTATTAAAGAACATGAATACTAAGCATTATTGTGCCACTGTGTTTTTGTAAATTATGATATTGTATGAAAATTTTGATATTTTTGGATAGGTTATTTAGTTGTTTTTGTTACGTGAATCGATATTATTTTGTATCCATTTTTTAGTGAGAATGTTGCAAGTAGATGCGACGGTGCTTTCAGGGAGATCTTTACTGAATGCAAATGTGCCTTGAACTATGCTGACTGTTTTACTCCAGGAGCTACTCAATCGCATGCAAAATGCACCTTCTAATTATTTGTACTAAAATGGGGAAAAATAGGAAAAAAATAAGGAAATTAATCATTTTTTAAAGAATCTCATAGTATTTCTCTTTCTGTTTGTACCTTAGTTGCTGGCTTGAAAATCATCGGTGTGTTCCTATATTTGATCGTTTATGTCGTTCCAAACCATAGAATATCAGAATTATCCAGCAGTAACATCGTACTGGTTCTTGTCGCTACAACTTAAACTACTTTATCTTTGTAAAGATTATTGAGTAAGCAACACTAAGGAGTTAGTTCATCCTACAATTCTCCTCCTAAGCCTAACTAGCCTCTCTCACCCCAACCCCAAACATACACTCGTCCATAGCTACTCAGGCAGACAACATGAGCAAAACCACACTCAACCTAATAAAGGGGAATATTAACAATTAAAAATTTAAGATCAAAAGAGAGTCATTTTCTTTTTTTCTTTGTTTTACTTATGCAATTTGATGTGCTTTGAACGTTGGTATCAACGTTGGTTCCTTTCTATTTACCGTATCAGCTAACCCTAATTATCCATGCTAATTCCATCCCATGCCGTATATCTACGCCGATGTAGTCAAGAGCATCGAAAAGTTATGTCCACAAGATACTCTGGTAACTTTTTAGGTGAAAGGTAATCGAATATAAGGGGAATATTTTTGATTAACATACACAGCTCCATCAGTTAGCACAATATAGACTTTATCTCCTTTCGTTTTCACACTGGAAATAGCTGATTCTTAGTGCTTTAAAGATAGAAGCTCAGTAGGAATATCAATCTTAGTTGACCCAGTGCTGTCATAAAACCCTAATTAACCTTTTTTGTTGTTTCCCCAGCCTAATAAACTACCATCCTTCAAAAGCACCAAGGAATAATCGTTTCCTATTGTCACCTAGTCAATCTAGTTCTCATATGTACCAGTGCTGCTAGAAGATTTACTGCTACGATTGAGTTAAACTGGGTACACGTTCTGTAGTTTGGAAGAAAAACAATGAGAAAAAGAAGAATTTGTTATGTTAAGATCAATTTAAATACACTTTTACCTATCCACTTGCCTCAAGCGCTGCTTGATCATACCCGGACTGATACTCTTATGGATTCCCTAGTTATCCAAAGTCATTCCAACCCCAAGAATAAATCGCTGAAGAATTCAAAACAGCTAAGGAATGTGTTTCGCCAATATGAACTGCTTGCACATAATCCTTTCTGCTAAAACCATTTGAAAACACTTCTTGATAATATTTCGTCCAACCTTCAGGAGGGTAGATATCCTATGTATCCGCTAGCATTTCGAAGTCAATTAAATGCGAAAACATGTAGATTTTAGAAGGTTGCAAGGTTAATTTATTTGCATTTGTCAGAATGAACTTTGAGTCTGTGTCTTTGGATGATTAACTGCTTGGCTCGGTATCACCAGGGAAGATTTACTTACCTGATTTGATCGAAGCTCCATTTCGCTTTTGACAACAACAAAGACATCAAACAATGAAAATGTTGTTTAGTGTGTTTTGTTTTACCTTAGCACTTGCTGTTATTGGTCCAGGAGATTTCAAAGAAGCCTCAGGAGTGAGTTTCGATTTAGTCGGACTCGGTTATTTCATAGCAGTTTTCAGTTTTTAAGGAGAACTAAATGCAGAGTAATCGGATGAACTATTGTTGCTAATCTTCACTCTAGATTTAGAGACTGCTGACTAAGTGTTGCTATTCTGTGGTACTTTTTTATCAAAGTTCAATCCATCTAATATCACACTTGCTCTTTTAGTTGTTGTTGTTGTTTTTTCACTTTCAAATGGAGTTACTTTGTTATCTACCTTAGTTAAAGTATCAGCTACCTCTGTGGTTTGTAACAATTCGCCTGGGGAATATGGTGAAGAAGTACTGTTCTCTACTTTACTCAATTTCACCCTTTTCTAATTATCTTATTTTACTAAGCCTTCACCTTCTTTCCTTGAAATTGACTCCCCCTTCCCATTCTCTTATGTTGAGTTAGTTTTACTGTTACTTGAGTGTTTTTTCCTCAACGGTGACATTCCTTGTTGAGGTTTATCTTCTTCTTCGATGATATGTTCAATAAACTCTCTGCTTTTAACGCTCTCAAAGTTAGGCTTCAATGAATTATGCTTTTTAGGTGATTTAGGCATTTCCTGGCTTTCTTGGGTTAATTATTGATTATTATCTTTACTAGGAGATCTAAGTTTATTACCTTATTACAGCTGTTTATTCCCTAACCCTGTTTGGTTCGAACTCTTACTATCTTTCTCATTCTTAATCTATCCATTTTGATTATTTTTCTTCTTGTTTTTCTTTGGTAATAACTACTATTATTTCTAGAAGAAATACATTTCCCTAACATCCATTTCACTAATCGATAATTACTTATCGATATCATTATTCCCATCATTTCCACCAACTTACACTACTTTCTGCTCATTATTCGAGATATTCTCAAACTAGCATCCATCAACATAACTCTGTAACCTTTCTAATCGAATGTGCTTTCTGATTAAGAACATCCGCATGGCTTTTTGAATTTTCAATGTCGATGCTTTGAGTTCATGGTAGAATTATGAGAGCACTTTCATCTTAAAGAATGCTTGGATTTTCATTGCTGCTCGTTTCTGCTTCACGAACTTGCTACGGAATACATGCATTTTGTAATCTTTTTAGATCATCGTAGCAGATTTCTTTTCTTTCATCATCTAACCAACTAACTTTATCTGAATAACTAACTCAGACAGCTTTAATCTCGCGAGAAACCCTCTAGTAATCTTCTAAATCAGAATTGCTGCTCGATTCATTATGAAATTCCATGCAAAACTCATGACATCGTTCTAAAATATTGACCCAAAAAAATAAAAAAACAACCAAAATTTCCAATAATTTCAATAAAATCTCATTTACTTACAGCAATTTTATCTCTGCAATATCTTTACGTCATATCCCTCGTTCTCGCCAAGAACCTTCTCACAGCTCTTTACACTTCAATAATAGCTTACAATGTCTTACGATATCTCGCTAAACTCAATGCATTCTGCACATAGTTCTAAATTACTAATGCACTCTATCGATATTTTCTGATAATCGCTTTTTAGAGTAATACTCTATACCATCTTTATATTTTATGTGTTTTCTTCACCATATCCTTGAATTTCCTGTACATTATACGAACTTTCACGAGCTATTAGCAGAATCGAATTAATGAGAGATTCCGACGAAGGATCTTCAATTGTTTATATCTAAAAAAATACAGAAATTCAAAATCGGAAGGCATAAAGGAACAGTTAGAAAAGGATATTAAATGTATCTTAGAACCAAGAGAGTGAGTCTGTGTAGATTAATATAAAAATTACGTATAAAATGCTTTTTAGAATCGCTGTGCTGATTTATTCAATTGTTAGAATTTCACATCGTAGATCTATTCAATGTCATTCAAAGCACTGTTTTACATGAATACCCTTGTTTTACCAAATAAAACACTCCCCCCTTAATCGATTCCCTTGAACACCTTCTAGAATAACCTAATTATCCAAAAAAATATATGAAAAAAATAACAGTAAAAAGAGATCTATTTCTCTCTATTTATTTTTGTTACTTCTTGGATAATCCCGTGAAATCAGCATTATTCTTGCATAGATCAACATATGGTGTGAAATCCTAGTTGATGATTCCATAGCGCTTATAGAACAACGCAAAACTCTTTCTAATAGGATATGATTGCTTTCTGACTTTGATTGACTCAAGTACACCAAGATATCTGACTTATTGTAATGAATTCACTGGATTAAAGTAATCTGAGCGCTTATCTTCATTTGGCTTGATGCAACGAATGAAATGACAGTCACATGACATCAAATCGTTCATTAAAAACTGCAATTCATTACGAAATTTACTACCTAATGATTTATCCTTTTCTAAGCAATTTTCAGTCACAAAAAATCAGTTATTCTAGTAAATAAACCCTCTCCAAATCAAATCTTACTTCTATTCCCTTAGCTGTTGTTGTTGTTCTCTACCACATTGACCTATCCCATCGATTACATCAACGGATTCTTGGATTACTGCATGGTTTATAACAACAACTCCTATATTTCATCTTGATTCTTCTCTGTGAATGCAGTCACAGTGTATTCCACATCCTTCGCAGAGTGTACAATAATAAACGTTTACTTTGCTGTGATCTTCGGTGTAATGAAATACTTATTCGCTTTATGAGTGTTTCTGAGCTTACTTAGGAAAACTTCACTGGAACCTTTCGTCTAGCAAACATCGTCTAGAATATTGAAAATACCTGAAGGAGGCATGTCTAATAGATCAATCACTGGTTTATTATCAGTGAACGATAAATATTAAAGATAATTCTCAAGCCCTTCCTTGACGAATACTTGTTCTTCTTGCTTGAAGACATATTGAATATACAGTTACTGCAGCTTTTCATTTGTGTAGTTGATGAAAAATTGCTCGAAACCGTTTTCTTTGAAGACTTCGAAGCCGTAGATATCCAGGAGACCTATGTTACAAGTAGGAACAGAGTTATCTGATTGATTAGCTTCTGGGACGATGATTTCGTTTAATCTTGTGACGATCAGCTAGAACATTTTCTCGTAGATAAACTTAGCTAGACTGTCTCTGGCATTTTCACATTCGATTAATCGCAAGGGACTTAAGTAGTTTTACTTAGAAATAACACGTAGTTTCAGAGTCAAACCGTCGATGAGACTCTTAGATTCAACTTAGAGAAGCTTAGAGACTTAGTTTATAACCTCAATGTTCATCACACTGCAAGGGTTTTCTAGAGGAAAATAAAATAAGATTAAAAAATGGATAAGAGAAATAGTTAATCTTTTATTATACAAAAATAAGACAGAAATCCTTTAATTTTGTGATATTTTTATCCATCTTACCATTAGTGAGTGTTTCCTCTGTGAATTTGACATTCCCAATCAGTAGAATCGCTGCAAGAAAGCTAAATATCGATTCTGCAATATCCTAGAATCCAAGTATCTTAAACGAATCTTTGACTTCTTAAAACAGCTTGACATCATCGATTTTCTGCACTGTGAAGCACTTCGATGATGCCAAGTAATTGTATTTTTCAAAATTCACTGGATACTCTAGCCCATATGATTTTAGGGTCTCTGGTGATTCTCCTTTTAAAAAATGATAGAAAATATGGAAGTTTCGTTCGCCAAAGGATTAGTTAGTTATTCGAGCTTTCTCAAGAAGATAATTGACAATCTAAGCACCTATGA
>Ga0302285_10002479_pt1 | contig 10281 bp, 4 predicted proteins | sample III_Fen_E2_2_FD_200455 | JGI IMG/M metagenome (GOLD analysis project Ga0302285, IMG submission 200455) | Peat permafrost microbial communities from Stordalen Mire near Abisko, Sweden - III_Fen_E2_2 | ecosystem: Environmental > Terrestrial > Soil > Wetlands > Permafrost | place: Sweden: Abisko...
TAATTAAGCCTCCGCAGCTCGTTCTTCTTCATAGATGAGTCTCTTTCTCTGCTGTATTGCTTGCTCTTTGTCGAGTCTAAGCTGATTCTGCAGGTCGTGCTGGAATTATGTAAATTCTATCTCATCGTTAATAACTTTTTCGAGATTAGCGTAGTTTCTCCGATGAATATCTGAATCCTTCTGCATGCCGAGACTCTATCCTTCAAGTTTTTTCTTCTCCTCCCTCAAGTTTATCCATTGTTCCTGTGTGGAAAGTACAATTAATTTTTTTTATTTTATGAACAATCAAGAGCATAAAATGACTCAAGAATAATAAATATGTTTTTCAACTCTTCCTTCTTACTCTAATATCATCGATGGCTTTTGCATCTTTGACAAGATTTTCGGTCTCCTTTTGCAGAAACGTATTCAAATCCTTAAGCACATCTTTATCCTTTAAATACGGTTCAGATATGATCTCTAAATCACGTTTTCGTCTATCTTTCATTGAACTCAAGATACTCCTTTCCATCGATATTCTCTGCAATTATTCCTCAAAATAATCTATCTCCTTTTGTAATGAATCTACACTGTTTGTTTCCTCACCACGGAGTGCTTAAATTAGTTCTTCTTCCTCGACTATCTTCAGAAGCTACATTTGAAGTTATTATAATTTTCTCTCTCTCTCTTTCACTGATTCTAACACTCGATTGAAATGATTTAACCCATTTGTTAAGTTCTCTTACATGAGATCTGCTTATTGAGCCTTAGTTTAGAAAAACATCCTGCTGATTGTGTTATCTATTTAGTTTAGCAATAAACAATATTTTGCGTGCTTTCTACTTAAATAACTTCAAAAAACTAGATAAATCTGTAATCTCTTTCTCTTATTTGATCCTCTTTGTTATTATATTCTTACTTTAAATCTCTAATGCATGTTTTTGCCCACCTTTGATAACAGATTCCATTTAATCCTAGAAGAACGCAGCTTGAGTTTTTTCCTTTTCATCGAATGAACTGTCACTACTTCTGACCTTCTTTTTCGAAGGCTAAGTACTTCTGAGGTTCTTCAATCGGCTAATAGCTGTTTCCAACTTTTCACAGAAAGCAACAACAACAATAACATAATCATGCATTTCCACTATTCTCATAATATATATGTCTACCTCTCCCATGATGATTTCGAGCTTCTACTTAGGCTAGCGTACTCTAATATCTTACTGAGTGTTTGATTTTCTCACATTCAATTTCTTTAAATTCGACGCATCTCCATATTGTGTCAGGAAAAAGTTGCTTTCTGCTATTGACATATTGTTCGTTTGATTGTTGTTTCTTGTGGTTTATAGTTCTGCTAACACACTCTTAGGGATGCGTTCTTCTCATAGCAAATAGTAAAAAATATTTTCAGAAAATGATTTTGAAAATAGCATGTGTCATCAAGTAAAAAATGATTAACAAAATATTTGTTTGTATTTTAGTTATTTCTGACTCTCGATTCCAGCTACACTGCGTGAATTCGTAAGACGAGTTGATTGTTCGAGTGCAGGAAGCATAGAGGTAGCTCCACTTCGTGTAGTAGAACCTTAGGGAGCCATAGAATAAGGGATATTATATTTTTTAGCAGGCTCCATTTTCGCAACAAAACTACTATTTTACGTATTAACTAATCTCAAAAGAAAAGAATAAGAAGTTGTTTCAATTATTCAAGCTTTCACTGTTAGCCTTTTTTAGCACCTCTCCCAGAAAGGTATTAACAAGATTATTACCTTTAATTATAATAATAATCCATCTTGTAATCCATATTTTATTTGATTAGAAATTAAAATGATTATTTGTAAGCTATTTTTATGCAATAATTTCCCTAAAAAATGAAAATAAAAGACTTTCGCTGTGTGTTTTTTTTGAAGAACATCGTTATCTTGCAGATTCTTCTACATGATTTCTAAATAATTTACTAATTATTGCCATGGAGGGTGCTATCCTCAACGATGGAACAAAGCAATTCAAAGAAGGAGATACTATTTATTTTTGAAGGAAAACTAATAATTATTATTAAAGTTGAAATCACTTATTACATACAACACAGAACTTAATGATGAAATGAATGATCTTAGCTGAATTTAATCACCAAAAAGCAAACACTTTCATTCAAGTCAGGTCCACTGAGATTCTTCATTTTTCAATAGTTTTTATCCCGATTACCTGTAGTTGTTCTTTGTTTTCAAACTCCACAATCATTATTTATTATACTCAAATAACACAGGGCCTTAGTAATATCCTGGGGAAATCTATTTCGACGGAGAACTAAATCTGCTGCCGATTCCAAAGGACACACCTGACTTCTATGCTGGAGATCTATGCACAACTTTATATTTAAAATCGTCAGTGAAAATGTTTTTCTTCGAGTAAACATACGGATCATTAGGATCAGATCCAAATAAAGAAGGAGCTTTATAAGTATTAGATTAGAATCCATTATATGATGGTGATGGAAATCTCTCTGCTTTGGGAAGAGAGTACGATGGGATACTATGCGTTAAAGAAGCAGCACTGTGAATATTTGACATTCCTTTTCCAAAAACTGAATCAGTATAAAGTCTATTGTATTCCTTGACTTAAATATCGTAGTTTAATTTCGGCAGTGACAGAGAATACACTGATTTAATAGCTGGTGTTGGCTATGGAGATTTCATAATAGAATGGTTGTGACTAGATCTAAAAATGCTATTATTCGCGCTGCCTTCAACTTAAGGCAAGAAATCAATCGAACTCACTCCATTCATCATAGCATTATTAGGTCGCATGATCTATTGTCTTCTCTAAAGCAATTCTCTTTTTTTGAGATCACTAGGTGATGGCATTGCTCGTTTCTTCAGATATTCCGATAACTCAATCGAATCAAACCTAACAAACATTTTGCAGTTGAAAGTACACCCACACAAATGAGAAAGCAAATGGAAAATCTTACACATATTCGTAGTTCACAAAGAGCTGCCCAATCGAGCGATCTCCAGAGAAAATATCCACTTTATGTGACCTGAATTTCCCTCCATTTTAGTACTCTTAATCCAAAAACAATAAGGAATGTCCAAGAGGTTATTCCTCTCCAGCAAAATGTTTATCATAGAGGTTAAATGTCAGTTTTGTGTCATGTGAAGACTACGTGAAAACAAGCCGTTCCTTCCATTCTAGTTTATTCGCGATTCCTAAGAACTAACCAGTTTTTTCTATTTACCCATCCCATTAAACTGAGAGATAAGCATCCTCAGCTGAATAATTTTTCTCTAAGAACACTTTAATTGTGCTGAGTATTAAGGCTCCAAGTTTTTTGTAGCCTCCAGATATGTTTCGAGGAGGAGAGGAGTACTGTATTGATTTAGATTGTAACTATGGCGAAATTGCTTGCTAACTAGGGACTTAGTACTCAGTTTGAAAATAAAAGAATCCTATTTAAGAGCCTTCTAGAATTATTGGAATTCGATTGGGAGAAGATCCCTCTTTGATTTGCTGCAATTTGAGAACTGCCTAGCCTAATTATTCAACGGGGAAATCACCATCTTCATCAACGATTTCTAAAGAAAGCTCTTATTCATTGTTCTCGAGTACAATGGTGAAGCTCTCTGACCATGATAAATTGAACCCTGGTGTCCTTGATGGTTGAGTTACCCAGAATTTAGACCCAACTTACACTCTCAAGCATTGGTTCTGTTGTGCAAATTATTAGATTTTGTAAGGTTGTTTTTTTGAGAACAAAATGAGAGAAAATAAATAATTTTATGCATTTTTACTTTATTTTAAGGACGAGTTTCTGAAGAATCGATTGTTGCCTTCATTTTAGAAATCAGAAGCTTGTGCAGTTAGCCATCTGATTATTTAATTCTTGTCTTCAACCATTGTTATGGTAAGCCTTTCGATGGAAAGAATTCAAAGTTTAAAAGTGCCACGCACACTGCTAATCCTTGATTCATTAACTCCACTGGATGATCAACTGTGCTTAGTTTCCGAACAAAAGTGTTAATTCCGATTTCTTGAGATCCCAATAGGATTTCTTGCCCGTTTGGTGATTGTTGCAAGATCTATATGCTTAAGGTATATTCAATGGTTTTTTAAAAGGAAAACGATTCATTCCAGGTTAAAGTTGTGTTATTCTCATTGGATGTTGGTTTAGATCTCTTCACCTGGTCACCGAACACAATCTCCACGAATGGACTCTTTTTTGAAATATCCAAAATGGTAAACTCAATATATTTTTGTTTTAATTGTAAAAAACCAATATTATCAATAAAAAAATAGTTAGATGTCGTGAATTTTAAATATTCTCATCGTAAGCTCTTTCTTTGTTCTTGAATACCCCTAGAACAATGTCTGGAAACAGCTAAGAAATGTTCTGGATGTTGCAGCTTTTCACAGTCACTTTGAAGATTCCTTTGCTCATATTGTGCTCTCAAGAAAGAAAAATAAGTTTTATTTTCCTAATAAATTAACGAAAGGGGAGAACTTTCTTTGATGGCTAATATTTGTCTGCCAAATTACTAGTTAAAATGACACTTCAAATTAACTTTCTTTAACATTTATTCTTCTTCTTCTTCTTATTATTATTTTTAAGCACATGAATAAATAATCCCCGAGGAAAAGGGTGAGTCTCAGAATGGAGTGCGAATCATTCTTGTTGTACGAACACAACAAATAGATATTATGATCATTCTTAACTGTGTTATTCTATTTTAATTCTTAAAGATTGAAAAATGATTTTATCTTCATCAAGGGTCTCAATAATAATATAAGAATATTGTTCTTAAATATTTTAGATTAAAAAAAATCAAATCTAAGTGACTTTTTCCTGCCAGGAAATTGTTAATTTTCTTCATTAAACGTGAGAAACTAAAATCAAAATCTGAGTGCATTTTCCTGCCAGCAAATTGTTATCTGTTCTCAATGATTTCCAAATCAAAATATCCTTGAGAGTGACACTCTGTTTAATATAAACAAATTGATCAGAATTCAAATCTAAAAAGATATTTTCAGAGACTAATAAGTGAATATCATTTTCAAAAAAATAAAAATGGAAAAGAGCAATACTTTTATCAATTAGAATGAGGAGTTTGAGATAACTCCTGTGGATATTTCTGATGTAGAAACAATCTTGCAATTCCAAAAGGAATTAGCTTACGATAGTGAGAAAGTTACTTTAGATGAGGAAAGAACTAGGGATGCAATCAAATTCGTTCTAGCTAACCCTGTTTATGGTGTGCATTTCATGCTAAGGAAAGTTTCTAGAGAGATTTCAGCAGATCAAAATGATGAAAAAATCTTAAAACAACCAGTTGCTTTTGTGTTGATGTGTCCTGAAAGAGATATTACCACCAATCAAGATATTTGGTGGTATAATTCTGTGTACACAGCTTCAAAATACAGGCGAAGAGGACTTTTTGGCGCAATCCATTAATTCATAAAAAAATGGGCTTTTCCAAATTTACTTAAACTCTACGCTGATTAGGACAATAAGGGAGCATTAATTTGCTATTCCAAGCTAAGGTTGGTAGATGATAACGAAGCATTCTTTGAAGTAGATTTCTTTTTCAGCGGGCCTGATGCGATTCTAAATTTCACTAGAGACACATCGAAATTTACTCTTAATCTAGGAACTCCAGCAGAAAGCAGGGAAATAACAGAAATATTCTTTGAATTAGAGTCAGTTATCAAGGAAAAGATTGATGATGGTGATACAATGAGAAGCTTACATGGGTTAGAGTCTCTTCTGGAGAATAACTAGTTTGGTGGAATTATTTGTGTGAGAGAAGAAAGCAAATTAACTGGGCTAGTAGTATTTGGATATGAGTATAGCGAATGGAAAAGAGGGTTTAATGTGATAGTGACTGATTTCAGAATCATTAAATAATCTAGCCTAGAACAAAAGGTATCTTTAGCATAAAATATTGTCAATTTTCTTAGAAATGATGCTAAATTAGAAGCCAAAGTTAAGAGCGTTCGATTTATTGCAAATAAACATCTCACTGAAGCAGTGGAAATATTACAAAAAGCTCAGTTGCAGCTGTCTCATTATCTAGTATTATCTTGCAGCTCTAATGGTGATGATAAATGAATTTCAGAGTAAATTAACTCAAGAAAAGATATTATTTATGTATTTGGTTGAAGTTTATTAAAAAAAGTCTCAAAACAATAATTATTTAACGAGATGATTCCACGTAAAGAATATTGCAGCAAGGGGGGGAAGATCATCTTGGGTGAAGCTGGATGAAAATGAAATTTAAAGGGACAAGAATGCTCTTTAATTATCTTTTTTGAATATCTTTATTTGTGTCTAGGGTAGTGAGTAAATAAATCGAGATTTGATTGAAAAAAAGGTAAAAATAAACAAACAAACAAATCATTTCAAAAAAAAACAAAACAAGAAAAATGTTGGGATCAGGAGTATAACAGAGACTCAAGAGCTTCGATATGTATCGCAAGCTACCTTCAGATTTGACTGAACCAACATTATCTGGAGCAGTAGTTTCAATTGTGAGTTCAGTGATCATGTTAGTTCTCTTCATCAGTGAATTTAACAACTATCTCACAGTCGAAGAGAGCAGTGAAATGTTCGTAGATGTAGCTCAAGGTGGATAGAAAATCAGAGTGAACATTGATATTGATTTCCCTAAATTCCCTTGCGATATCTTCTCCCTCGATGTCCAAGATATTATGGGATCTCACTCCGTTAACGTCGAAGGTGATTTGACCAAAACTAGATTATCCTCAAACGGATAATTCCTCGAGAAAATCAAACAAAGCACCAGTGGACATGATCATCACGGGAATGAATCAGGACCTGATTTCGAAAGAACTAAAAATGCATTTAACGCCGGTGAAGGCTGCAAGATCTCCGGTTTTATGCTCGTGAATAAAGTCCCAGGAAACTTCCACATTTCTTCGCATGCGTTTGGTAATATTCTTCCAAGAATATTCCAAGAAGCACGTTTGAACACATTAGATCTCTCTCACACAATTAATCACTTATCTTTTGGTGATGAAAAGGATCTTTAACGCATCAAAAAAACCTTCAGCCAAGGTATTCTACAGCCTCTCGATGGCACTCGCAAAATCAAACAAGAACAACTCAAGACTGTTGGTGTTACACATTAATACTATATCAGCGTAGTGCCCACTACTTATGTCGATTTATCCAATAAAAAATCTCACGTCTTCTAATTTGTTGCAAATGCTAATGAAATGACAACTTAGCATCTCCCAGCTGTGTTCTTTAGATATGATCTCTCACCAGTGACTGTTTAGTTCTCCCAGACAAGAGAATCATTTTTACATTTTTTGGTGCAAATCTGTGCTATCATTGGAGGTGTTTTCACAGTTGCAGGTATCATTGATTCCCTCGTTCACCGTTCAGTGGTTCATTTGCTTAAAAAAGCAGAAATGGGGAAACTTTCTTGAGAAGTTACAAATAATTTCAGAATAATATGTATCTGCTGTTCATTTTTTGTTTTCATATTTATACCCACTAACTCATTAAACAAGTCATAGCTCTTTATTAGAAAGGAATACAATGATTGATGGTCACAATCCTTCTTCTTTTTATTTCTCAAAATTGCTTTATTTCTCATAATTTAAGAAAATATTATTAAACTGCCTCAAAAATAAGATTGATAAATATAAAACAAACAAATCTACATTCTTTAGCACACTCACAATTATGTAACGTACTTAAGTTTGCCTGTATTCCAGTCACTGATAACACTTCTAGCAGCTTGTTCGAGATTTGGAATAGCACCCTGAATTAAAAGAAATACCACAAAATTAATTCTTTCCGTTTTTGTCACAATTTAGAAAAATATTTTGTTATCAAAATGAAGCTGAAAAATATCTGTACCTTCTTGATAAGTCCTTTGACTTTCGCAAGATTCTTTAGGAACTCAGTGATGTTATTATAATCGGCTAGCTTGTAAAATAGTAGGAGATCATCCTTTGGAATTCTCTTGAGGAGTTCTGCAACTGGTGCGACTGGATCTTCGATTTAATCTGGTTTGAGTAGATTTCTCAGGATATCAACTGATTTGTTTGCTTTTTCATCGAGAATAACACCCGGTGAATCAACCAGTTTCACTTAAATACCAGTGGAGGATGATGCATCAGTAACAGCTTTGGTTTTCTTTAATCTACAATATTCAAATGTAATTTTCATTAATTCCAAACTTTTTTTTGTTGAATTTGTTAATTATAAATCGTTACGCTCTAAGAACAGATATCTTTCCGACATTAGGATATCCAATGACTCCGACAATAATTTTTGTCTTCGAAGAGTCTACGAAATAACCTTTGATCTATTCAATCAGTTCCTCTGCGTTAATAGCATTTGAATTTGTTGCAGTATCTGGGAGACCTTCTTTTTCTTATCGGAGTAGCACAGTTGTGTACTCTTTTTCAAGTTCACTCTTCCAAGCACTTGAGTTGCTCCTAATAAATAACACAAAATCAAGTTAATATCAACATCCTTTACCCCCCTTTCTCTTAGTGATTAATTTACTCGGGAACAAGATCAGTCTTAGTGAGGACGAGAATGATTTTTTTATTGCTCTTGATGATCTCTAATCTCTTGCATCTGCAGGATTAAGGATCACGGGAATCTAATATTTCAAGCACAACATCTGAAGCCTCAATAACTTTCTTAACTTCTTTGTAGTATTTCTTGCTCTCTTTAATCAATGTAGCAGCGTCTTTAAGATGAAATCCTTCTCTTTCTTGTTTGAGTTCATCATTCAGATTCTTCAATTCAACTTCTTCAAACACCATTGTTTTATTTGCTACTTCTTCAACTTGAATATCTTCTTCTGGCTTCTTTCCACCAAGTTATTTTTGTAGTTTCTCTAGTTCTCTTTGTTTCTTTTTCATTTCGAGCTAATCCAATACGTCCTTCTTGAAAGGGAAAGTATTTGGAAGTTCAACGTGCTGAGTGCTCTCTACAAAAAACAAAACAACAATTTAACATTTCAGTTAGGGTTAGGACAGACAATATCAATCCATATTTGAAGAATGATTAACGACTCCATCTGAATTGAGATATATGTATGTAAAATCGATTTAGTCCAAAAGCATTTTACTCTTCTTGATGATGCCCATGGTTTTAAGTCTTTTTGCTTCTTTCTTCATTTTTTTGTTATGCTCTTTGACTTTCTTATCAATTTTATTCTTCTTGGAAGTGCCCTATCTTTTAGAAGCCTTGTGTGATGGTTTGTTAGCGAACTTGACCATTTGTTATGGAAGGTGCTTTGTTGATTGAGATAAATTAAACTAGCTTGATTTGCTGATGTGTAATTAGAAATTAATATTGAATTTGGAGATACAAGTATCTAAACGCTTTTTTGAGCTTGTCTAATTTAGTTAATTTTGATTCCTTCTATCTAGCTCTCTCTTTAACTCTACTTTGTGTGCTTATCTGTAGTGCCTTATCCTTTCAAGACACTTAGAGCATACTTCTTTTATCCCAATAATAATCATTACTATTTTCGATAAAATGAAATAAACTAAACTATCTACTAAACCTCAAATCAACTGTAAAACTTAGAAATTAAAGGAAATTTTATTCAAAAAAATAATAATAAAACAGTTTAAACAATTCATTTTAAAATACACACTCTTTGAATCAAGAGGCTACTCCTTTGCATGTTAAATAATTAGACCACGAACTAGCCTAATTATATTTTAAACTCATCAGTGTATCTCGAGCATATCATGATTACTCATTTATCTCATTTGATTCAATTTATTGTCTTTACGACTAAAGAGATTAACCATCTAATCCTGGCTTCAGTATTGATGAAGAAGAAGATGACGATGATGATGATGATGATGGCTAAGGTGCAAATATTAATTTCACCCTAAGAAGCACAAGATTTAGAGTTTTTTCTTTAATATCAAATACACTCAAAAGCTAATGCAAATATTCCGGTTTCACCATTAGTAGAGATAGTATTTGATCTGGTGAGAAATCCTTAAATTGAGAATAACTGATTTTATTAGACGCCAACAATTCTTGCTCTTTTTCCATTTCTTCCTTGAGAATCTTCGATGCTTTGATTTATTTTATAGTGTCATATAAAACGTTTCGAAGTTCTCTGTCTTAAAGTTTGGAGAGAGAAAGACTGCTGCCAATTTATTTCGGTGGAGGCGAAAAGAAAGAACGATTTCTAGCTTCATCTGAAGCACCAATTTCAAAGAACATCGAATCAGCTAGTCCAGTTGAAGGAGAAGATACTTTGTTTGCTTTGAGGACTCGTTTACGCTATGAATCAA
>Ga0302285_10002481_pt1 | contig 10279 bp, 5 predicted proteins | sample III_Fen_E2_2_FD_200455 | JGI IMG/M metagenome (GOLD analysis project Ga0302285, IMG submission 200455) | Peat permafrost microbial communities from Stordalen Mire near Abisko, Sweden - III_Fen_E2_2 | ecosystem: Environmental > Terrestrial > Soil > Wetlands > Permafrost | place: Sweden: Abisko...
CAACTAAAAAAGGACTTAAATTTACTTTAAAATATTTATAATTGTTGCTTTCATACAAATATCTTAATCTTGTAACTTTGGGGAAATATTATGCTTGGCAAGTGATCAGATTTCAAGATATTATCTAGAGAGGTACTCAATTTTTTCTCATTTTAAACTCAATTTATGACAGATCATCAACAATTCCTAAAGCTCATTAGTATTAAAATCTAAATTGCTATGATTGCATATTTAAGAAAAATGGTTATCTGTTTTTTTGATCTTATTTGGAGGCTAACGAGGTAACTTGAAGACACCGATGGAGTTATTTTGGTAGGCAGGTGCTTTTCTTCACATTTTTAGCTATTATTTTTCTTTTTTGGGTGAATTATTCCAAGGATATCAGTTCTTTAATAAGAAACAGTTTTCAACTTAACAATAACTATGACAAATAGCAATAATATTTTTAATATCATGATTAGGGTTTCTCCTGTGAAGAAAAATAAAATTTAATAGACTTACTCAAACCTGCATACAAAATAACTCAAACCCACTAAAAATTACAATAAAAAGTAAAAACAAAAAGATGAAAATGGCAATCAATGTGCAATTTCCACCGTCTTGTTCTCACCCATCTTCCTGAAAAGTTCGCAAAACAATATGCGATCATTTTTTTCATGATATTTGTTTGGCAGAATGGCTTGAAAAAATCAAAGCTGCTCACACTGTCGCCTATCACTGTCTACTGTATAACTCTAATAATTCCAAACTAATCCTCTTTCCTATCAGAATTTTGCTTTTTTTGAAATTTATCCATTTTACTCATTCAAAATCATAATTGCTCATGAAATTTGTATTGATTGTATTTTCTTTTTTAGAAATACTAATTGATCAGAGCAACTAACACAATTATTATTTATCAAATAATTTGATGCTTCCTTTGGGGTGAGCACGGACAATGGTTTTTAGATCTGAAACCATCAGATTATTTTTGCATATTTTCAAGAAGCTGAGGGTATTATTCCCTGCCTAGAATTATTGAAATCCTAAAGGGGGTTTGTTCTTTTTCAAAAGTAATTTTACTAGTTGTCAATATCTCTCTCTAATCTCTCTTCTATTTTTTTTAAAACAACAGTCTAATATGTTATAATTTCAGTTATTTATCGAGTCCTCTTGTGTTATCTGTTTTTCAACTTATATACAAAAAAGATTTGTTAAAATATTTCATCTCTTTCTTGCAATTTTCAAGTTTAACTTATCATCTATTTCGAAGCCATTTAGAACTCTTCAATCAGATATTTTAATTACCTTTCTTTTTAGTTCTTTTTCGTTTAAGAACTTTCCCCAAGAATATTGAATATTTGGTATAAAAACAATCCCCTCTGCTGAAACTAAAAAACTCTTAGCCATTCACCCTTTTATTAGCCTTCATAAACATGGGAAACGTAACAATTTCTTGCAAGCGATATTCACCTAATTTTCATCTTTTAATTCCTCTCATTTCTACTGATAGATTGTGACATCCTTCAGGAACAATTTGTTTGATGCTTCTACATCTCATCGCAATAAGAAACTATTTCTCTCCAAAAAAGTAAAAAAATATTTTTGTGTTCACTTTGCTACTTAGACCAACAACTTCCATCTGTTTTCTAGCATCAAAATACAAACAGACTTATCATGGGATACTTCTACAGCTCAATGATCGTCGCTCTTCTTGTAAAAATTTAACATAATTCTCCTGTCGTGTATTAAACTAAATTCTACTTTTATTGATCTCTTCTTCTTTGTAGTAATATCAGCTAAGTTAAGAAGAACAAAAGGTCTCAATGCAGTACCATTCCCTGAAAGATGCCATCGAGAAGGATAAACTAGAGTTAACTATTGATCTCTCGCAAGAATAACTTGAACATATGAATTATTGATTATTTATTTATTTTTGTGAAAAGATCAATATTCTTTTAACTTCAGATTTATTCCTACTTTTCACCAAATCAAAAAAAAACTTGTATCATTATTTCAACTCTATTACCCATCCCCGCCTCTCTTTCTCTCTTTTTCTTCTTTGTTTCAACTAGTTTATATGTATTTAACGAATGTCATCAAAATAACAATAATAACATATATCATGAGGAACTCTTGAAAGTGTATTTATCTCTCCTTAGGTTAAAATTAAATCAGCTACCCACCTTCATCACCATCAAAAGATTCTACACTCCTCTCCACTTCCAGGAGCACCACTTCCAGGAGGCTTAGGCATATTAGGCACGGATGCTTGTCCTGAAGGAGGTTATGGGTTAGTAAATGCAGCAAAAGGAGAGTCTCCTCCGAAAGCATTGATAAGTGGCTCAGGAGGTTATCCGTATTCTTGCATTTCTTCAAACTTCGCAATCATCTTATCCTTGTTATTCGGCTCAGACCTGACGATCGTTAAGATCTCGTCAATGCATCTCTATTAGTTTTCATAGCGTTGAATTTCTTCAGCTGATAATTTTGATTTATTTGCAGCAAGATACTCAACGTATTTCTTCTGTGAATCCACTAGAGGCTCTTCTAAGATGTCTTTGTCCATAAATTCTTGAAGAAGATGATTAGCTAAGGCATCGTATTCAGGATTATCTTCAAAATTCTTGAACATATCTCCAAATTAATTCTAAAATGCTCCCATGTCTGGCATTTTAGGTTAGTCAGAGCCACTTCCAGTTCCTTCTTTCTTTGCACCACCAAAGTCACTGAACATGTTGCCCATCATTTGATTCAAAAAGTTCATCTAAGTGCTTCCATCACCGGAAGACATCTCTTGCATGAATTTTTCATATTCTTGCTTCATCTAAGGATCCATGTCGTCCTCATCTTATCAGAGATAAACTTGGTTTTTTTTCAGGGCTAAAAGAAAAATAAATTTAACCTGCTTGACTTCGCTCATCTGCTGTAACACTCAGTTCTTCTTAGTGATCATCCACCAAGCCATCAAGATCATCGATATCTTGATTTTCTGCCTTCTTATCTTATTCCTTTGATTCCTCTTGATTTGAAAGTTTGTTAGATGTAGATGAGCTAGCCTCAACTTTATTTGCTTATGTTTAAGCTTCTGTGGTGGGTTGCTACACTGTTTCCTCGCTGGTGCTCATATCTAATAATTTTGTATTTATTTATCTAAAGAGTTAATTATTTTCTTCTGAAGGTATTATGATCTTTCGTTTGTCTCTTGATTCTTCAGGGGAGGTATTGAATCATATGAGCTGCTCGTGACGTATTAGAAAAAAACAATAATTGATTTTATTAATATTTGGCAAACTGCTGATTTTGAGCGTGTTTCTTTTTGAGGACTTAGATTTCGGAATTCAAAGGATAAAAGAAGATTGTTCAGAAATTTATTCAATCTTATCCCCCCCTTTTTTAATTTAAGATATCTCGATCTGATGAGCAGCAGTGATTTGACACTAGATGAGAAATAGCAATTTCTTTATGATGCTATTGTAGTGTAGAACTATGATGCTGAAGCATTCTAACTTTTCTTTAGCTGCGAGAGTTCTAATGGTAGAATATTAACAATTTTTTTGCAAGAAGTTAATGGTAAATAATCTAAAATGTAAAACTGTTGCAGGCATGGACATTGAGCGAACAGCATTCACTGAACTTCAAAGAGTAATAACTAAAAGAAATAGCCCCCATATCTATTTTATAGGCTAATAACCTTTGATTAAGATTGTACAAAAGTTTAAAGAAGAGCATAAGCCATAAGGAGAATTTGTCGAGCAACATCAAGAACAAGTCAACTCTTTGGAAACTGTGAAATAGAATGAAATTATTGAAGCTAGTTTAATATCTGCAAACGCTTTAGATGTATCACATTATGAGTAAAAATACACACAAAAATTTAGATAAATGGAGCTAGGAGAAGCAGAAGATGATGAAAAATAGAATTACGCTGACTAAGCAAATTATTCAAATGAAAATGAGGAAGAGATTGTTATTTCATAAGCATAATAAACACAATAAATAACATCGAATTAGAATCAGGAAATATCTCTTGAATCTTCCCAAAAACAAAAGATACAAAATGAAAAAACAGCCAATTCCATATCAACAAACAAACCAACTTTTGATGAAAAATCTCTGATCGCCATAGTAAGATGATAAAGTCATTAGATATGTTATAACTTCATATTTCCTAATTTTAAGTCCAAGTATGGGCTATAAGAGCCTTACTATTTCAGAGAAATCGATTGTTAAAAGGAGATTCCACTTATAAACTACCAGAACAATGTCATAATCGATGTCAATCAGTATAAAATAATAAATATTCATCAATTCTTTTTAGTTAATTTCCTCAAACTTTTATTTTAGACCTGAGAAGGTCTAAGGAGGACTTTTTGGACTCACTGCAGGCTACTTAACTTATAAAATAACAGTAAAACCTCAAAACTGGGAAGTTCGTAGAAAAAATGCAGAGTTCACTCTTATCCGTGAGATTCTATCTCGCATTTATCCTGGAAAGATAGTAAATTCATGAAATTAGAACATATTTAAATTCTACCTTATTTTTTGGAATAAAATCAGCTTCCTCCATTGAAGAATAAACGAACGATTAGCAGTGACAAATATTGTATTGAAAAGCAAATGAAATATCTCCAACTGTTCTTGAGAGATTTAAAAAATGACGAAGAAATTTGGGCCAATGAATATTTTATTTCCTTCTTGAGCGAATAAAATGCTGAAAAGTTCCAAAAAAAAATGAGAGAAGCTGATACAATTTAATCCAGCAGAAACTTCAAGTCCCATAGTAATAAAGAAGGCAAAATTAAATTGCTCCTTTCAACCTCTTCTTACTGCTTTATTGAAGAATCTACTAAATTCATAGATTCAGCACATTAAACATACATCAAGTAAAAATATTTTTGATTTACTAAATCACTCAAAAAATACGGACATTTTTTGTATTATTACCACTCTTTCTGCTAAATAACCCCTATAATTCTATTCTAACTATACTAAATTATGACCGACATACACAAAATCGAAATACCTTTTTATTCAGTTCACCTTTTTTATCAGTAGAACTACTTTCAACTCATCCTATTTCCTTCATTTTTTCCCAAGAATAAAAGGACTTAGTAAAACACTAAAACATGATTTCGACAAAATCTCCGAAACAATGTTAACCATGGGAGATCTTTTCCACCAACTATTCTCATAATTCAACGACTTCGATAGCAAGCTTCTTGAGAAAAAGGTTCCAAAACATCGCTTTAAACTGCTATTTTTATCCTTCAAAAACAACATTTTTTGTTGTTGGGAAACTAGCCTGAGAATGAAAAATTGAAAGAATGTTATCTCAATTTGAATAATGCAATGATGACATGGGGAAATATTATGACTCGTCAAGCCAATCAAATCAATGACCGTATGTCGTTCCTTTTCAAATATGCCGAAAAAGAAATGGAGTAATTTAAGATGAATTTACGAGGCTTCTCAGATGATGAATCCTCATATTACAAATATAAAATCCGTCTCAACGCTAAGAAAGACCGTCTTTTTGCTCTAAGTATGATTAACTCCTTGTAAGCAAATAATTTAATCACATAATTACATTTTTTAGATGATATCTCAAGGTGGGAGATTGGGCCTAATGTTCACTTTCAGCCAGACGCTATCCTGAATAACAAGCCGCTAGCATACAAAATTATGTGCACTAAAGTAACCAGCCAAAACAAATATTTTTCAGTTTTGTTTCAAATTAACTCATTAGTTTTTCAAATAGGAAACGATTTACGAGAATCATTTGAGAGATTCAGTGGCATTTTCATGCTATTAAATCAATGAAAATTTGTCAAAAGGTTTTCAAAAAAAGGTCAACGACTATGCTTAATTTTTCTAGAAGTTCTCGAAGACCTAAATTAGGAATCTCAATGAAGTAGTTAGTTGATATTTTTTGCAATAAATTAGTATTGATTGACATTGTTTTTTGTTTTTCAGGTACAAAATATCTGGAAAGAAATATTGATGTAGTATACAGCAAATAATAACGATCTTGATAAGTATATTTATCCTGCAACTGCAACGAAAGGATACTAAAAAAGTGAAAAATCATCTGAGACAGCTGGTTTCTTCCCACCTCGATTCTATTGAGGATTAACACTTGATTAAAAGCATATTTATCCTTAAAAATTTTCAGTGAAAAAGCGAATCTGTTTGGGGAGTAATAAGAAGATCCATTTTGAAAAAATTAGTAAATGATTCACTGTATGGTATGGGTAAAATGAACAGATTTGTCTTTTAATTTAATCAAATCCACTTAAATTCCACCAAAAGAAGCTTCAATTGTGCGCTTTTTAATCTAAGCTGCTTATGATTTCATTAATTCAGATATTCGTGTGTTTTTAAGAAAAACTAAGTTGCTTTGAATTGTATCTTAGTTAACTGTTTAATCTTTCGTCAATATGTATTTCCCGTTTTGTTACATACAAAAAACATCTTAAATTTGCTGAAATTATTTGATAAAATATGTGCATAGTGTGTCTTTGACAATTAAATTGAGACATACTTACGAACAATAATGATAAGTCTTTCTTGGCTTTATCTGTAAGGATACATTAACGATATACGAAAGCAGTAAGGATAATTATCTGTTTTGCTATCTACCTTTGAGAATTGCAGATAAAAATCAATTTAATTGATATAATTTTGTTCCTAAATCTAGCAGAGAACCTTCGTAATTTATCAAAGCATGCAACTTTCTTTTGGATCTATTGAATTAAAAAAAAAACAATCGAAAATAAGTTTACACAGCGCTTAAATCATTAATATGAACAGATCAAATTAAGATCCGTTTATGCTTTTAGCGTTGATCAATGTGTATTATTAAACGCTGTTAATTGATTGATTTAGTACTATCTGATTGATATTCCCTCAGTGCGCGTTTAATAGTCTAGTGCTTGAATTCTAAAAAAATCCTAAATTATACTGCTGAAAAAGATTACTCTTGGAATCTGGTTTTGAATTCAGAAAATAACAGAATCTTTCTTTTTAGTCTATTAATGAATCAAACCCAAGTTCGCAATATTTTTAAGTGATTTTTGTTTTTGCATTTCGAATGCAAATCTTCTAAAACTAATCTTAATGAATACCACAAAATACACTCTTAATCAATTTATCTTTTAACATAAACCATTTCAAGAATTTCATTAAAGCTGGCGTTTGATTTCAATAATAAAATAGACAACAAGATTATTCATGCTTAAAGAATTAGATTGGAATATTATAGCTTCTGAATTACTTCCAAAGGTATAAAGCCCAGTGCAAAGAATAACAAAGAAGGACGAAAAATCAGACCAACATAAATCAGAAATTTTTGCAGTAAAAAGTAATAAAACTCCAATTTGTTGGTTATTTTACTATTTTTGAGAATAAAAACTCTCAAGCATGTTAAGGTGGTTTAGACAAGTTTTTGATAAATCAAATTTGTTGAGTATGTATGATATTTCCCGAATAGACGAGTAGAATTGAGATGGAGAATAAAATAAAACCACATATCGAAATGTGTGAAACGCTAAAATTAATCAATAAATGTAAGGAATTCATAAAAACCTTCTAAATTATGTATGGCTCGTTTCTTGTTTTGAGGTATTAATTTATTTCCTGTTTCTTTTGGCTGCTGATTAATATTCATGGAAGTAGATGCGTTTATTTCGAGAGATCTGATTGTGCGTTCTCAATCCTTGAAGGAATATCAAGACAGAGACAAATCTAATTTTAATTTACAATTAAATTACCAAGGCATATGTCATTAAAAGAAGTGGGAACTTAGAAAATAAGTTTATTCGATCCAAATTATGTGGCATGGAACAAATAGCTCGAAGGATCTTTAAGTTAACTGTGCACTCGAATCTGATTCTAATCTTTCAAATTATCTGTGAATCTGGGATATTTATTGTGGGAATTAATAAGCTCAAGGCTTCAGAATATCCAAGATTCTTGAATTAAAACTCGGTGCGTTTGGAAGCAAAAAGAAAAATGAGACAGTGTGTGTGTGTGGATATACATCAAGTCTGCTAATTATCAACTTAGATCCACATGCAGTCTTAGATTTGAAATATTTATCTTACTCTAAGTCCGTATCAGAATAATCAGCGAGGCAATCAATACAAAACTAAAACAATCAAATAATTCATTTGTTGCAAGTTTGTTTTATTTGTAGAAAAATTTCTATTTTATTCTCAAAATCTGGATTAGAGAAGGAAAAACAAGATTCATGTGTGACATTTAAAATGGGAAAGTCCAAATGCCAAAAGGTTTTTAGTACTTCATTGCAATTCCCTTTGATTATTCTTACAATAAGAAAGTGGAAATATATTGATTTTTAAATTTTTCATAGAATTATTTATAAAATTTTGGATTTTCCATTTACTGAGTAAGCTATCTTTGTCATTTTTAATCATTAACTTTGACTGCTTAGAAAAGGATAAAAAATATATCAATCTAAACAAAAGAAATTTAACTTACTTAAGTGTGATAATTGCTATGTCAGTTAATTGATTAGCCTAACATAAATTTGAAAAATGAATATTTTTAATTTGGATAAAAAACAAATCAGAAATAATATGTAAAATAAATTTCTAAAATGAGTAAATATGAAGGCGTTGGTTGGTGGGGGGGGTAAATTCCCTTTTAGATAGCTCGAAAAGAAGCACAAATAAATACAAATAGATAAAAAAAGGATAGTGAATTTATTTGTAATAGAGGCTTGAAAAAGAAAAAAGAAAATGTGTGGATAATAATAAAATACAGTTTTTCCCAGAAATACAATTATTCACTGGATGCTTACCCGAGGAAAAAGGAGGATTTATTTACATATGAAATTATTACCTTTTGACTCATAAAATACATCCTTTTTTGAACAGAATCTAGATTAATTTGGATGCGTTACTAGTATTCTTCCAAATAGGCTTAGACTTTTTGTATGCTGTTATTTCAACAATAATTCGGGTGTCAGTAAGAAAACCCAAATAAAGTTCTTGATTTAAAAAAAGTGAAGTATCATATCCGAAAACAAGGCTGGCTGAGTTATGGACTGCTGCAAGTTAATGTTGAAAATAAGGAAAAATACTGTAAGGCTTGCTAATTAAGAAGAGCAGGAGAAGCCAGTGTGGTGGGGAAATAATTAATATTCCTGTACAGAAATACAATTACTAAAAAAATATTTTCGAGGTAAACCTCAAGGAAATGGGTTAGCTGAAGGTTCAAACTGAATTGTTTGATGATTAATCAGTTACTGAAGTAGCTTCATTAGCAATGTTTCCTTCTTCAACCATAATACTATCAAACTCTGAGATATCCCTATCAACAAGTGAAGGAACTTGCTTGACTCCTGAGACTTCTTGTGCGACCCCAGAGACAACCTACTTAACACCAAGCCTACATTCTACGTATCCTCCTCTTTAACTCCCATAGACATCTATTCCTATTCTTACAAACTCAAGTTCCGTTGAATAATTGCATCTTTCCTAAACTTTCGAATTGGAGTCTAACCAAAGCACTCAAAATGGCACCTTCTCATAAGCTGATATTCGAGATTACTATACTTATTTATCGTAAGCTAGTACGGATGAAATCATCTCTCGTTACTAAGCCTCGATTAAATCCAACAGCATCAAGACTATCCTCTACCATTTCATCAAATTCATGAAATAAACTGGAGATGATATTATCATCGAAGCTCTCTCAAGTTCATATGACAAACCAATTTCACATATTCGCAAAGAATTTCAATCTTTCATCAAGCAAAAGAGTCTAAACTAACAGACTTTTATCGCTTTATTTCACAGTCTCCGATTCAAGTCACATCTGGAGTATTATCTCAAATATTATTCACTCGATACAATCATCTGTAACAGCGTTAAGGATCCTCTGATTCATGTTCTCTGTCTTGTGTTTTTTCAGAAGTGCTTTAACGATAGATCTCTCCTTGAATCCATCAAAACCTACAAGAAGAAAATCTGAATTTTCATTCCTTACTACTAAATCCTTTCCAGAATTTAATAAAAAAGACGCTGCTAGAACTTTAATTCAAAGAGTAACTAAAGATGTTTAATCCACTTAACTTTACTGTGTAGCTTAGATTGAAATTAACTAAAATTTACTTGAATTTCTATCAATCAAGACTGCATTCTAACTAACACCCTCTAATAACTGCAGGCCGCTCACTACTAACCCAATTGAGAAAAAAAACATAAATCACATCCCCTACTAACAAAACATTACACATTTTTTTGATTATGACACATATTAATAACCATATTAT
>Ga0302285_10002485_pt1 | contig 10271 bp, 7 predicted proteins | sample III_Fen_E2_2_FD_200455 | JGI IMG/M metagenome (GOLD analysis project Ga0302285, IMG submission 200455) | Peat permafrost microbial communities from Stordalen Mire near Abisko, Sweden - III_Fen_E2_2 | ecosystem: Environmental > Terrestrial > Soil > Wetlands > Permafrost | place: Sweden: Abisko...
TTATTTGATATTTTCTTATATTTGATAGAGAAATACTGAGTTGATCTCAAATCAATCCTTTTAAAAAAACAGAAGTTGCACCACAAACATTCACATATAAAACACAATACTATGAATATTTTAATTTTAGCATTATTAAAAATGATTATTTTGAACAAATAGAAGTATTTCAGCACAGAGAACCTATTCTCTCTCTCTCTCTTTGATTGACTAAAATACATGATTTTTGGAGAGAAGAATCGATTTATTTGTATTTCCACTTTTCTGCTAAAAGTGTCTCCCTCTCTCTCTCTTTCTCACTCTATATTGTTCTGTTTTAATAATTTCCATGTTTCTCAGAGGAACGTAACACAAAGTTCATCATTATCCTTTGTGATGATGGCTGGTACTCTTGTGCGCAATTCATCTTGATAAACAAATTTATTAGATTAAGAATATCATTCATTTTATAAAAAATATAAATCTTACTGATTTGTACTACACCAAAGTTATTCAAAATCTATTTTTGAGATGAAGTTGCTTCGACTAAATATGAAAAATCCATCTAAATCAAATCAAAGAATCGTTATTTTTTTGTTCATACCATAATCCAGAAACATTTTAAAAGCAATATCTTTCTCTTTACCTTGATTGTAAATTGCTATTAAGAACCTTCTTGCTCTGGAATTGCTTTGGAGATCTCATAAGGCACATCTATTATGAAAAGTATATGAATCAAAATGAAATCTGCAATGTTTATTCTGTTTTTTCAAGAAAGCTCTAGCTGAATGTTAAAAGGTGTTACTGTATTTCAATGGATTTAGAATGACATCAGTGTAGTGCTGTTTAATGAAAAATTAGTTAAACATATGGTAGTTATGTTAACTCATAATAAATTAGATTTTGTTAAAGTCTAAAGTCTATTGCTATTTAAGGGTTTTTTCAAAATGGAATGTTTTTTTTACAGTCACAGAGAATTCTATCGGTGAAGCAGCAAATAACGTAGCTGTCACAGGTTCAAGTACTCTAAAGGTTCCCTTTTGAAATGCTATCATCCTGATGAGTGGTGTGGTAGAGTTTGTTTTGCTTTCTATTTATGATTATCAAAGACTTAAAGGATTTAATAACTAATTTTTTTCTGCTTAATTTGCGCTTAGGATATGTATCAGAAGACATAAATCAGATTGTTGTTAATTTGTCTTAAACTTTTTAGCGAAGAAAGAAATCTTTTGCAAAGATTGGTCATGGCTAAGTTTATTATTCCCTCTTGAATAACTTATTATGTATTTTTGAATTATTTGTAGCGAATTATGCTTTGTAATCTCCATTTTTTCGTATTTTTTTTCAAAAGGAATTGTTGAATTTTTGTAACAAAGATTCGATTTGCAATTAAAAAAATAAAGAAAAAGAGTTCCTTTCAATTTTGACAAAAGGAATGATAAAAATAATATAACTTGCTAGATCTTTTAAAAAAAAGGAGAGAAGATTATTGGTTGGAAAAATCAACTAACTTGACACATCAAATTCATGCTGAAGAAGGCTACGAGTAATTCTCGGATAAGTTATTCAGCTAGACCTAAAAAGGAAGGAACTGCTGAGCGTGTTTCATCTGCTCACAAGGAGGAGAAACGAACTTAAGGAGATAAACAAATTCAAGCAGCATCTAGCAGAATACAATCAGCTATTTAATCAGCCAAACCTAAACTAAATGGCAGTAATGGTTTCAGCAACAACAGAGTATAATCAGCAATTTAACCTTCCAAGTCTAATGAAGCCACTAACAACGGGAACAACACTGCTGGAGTACCTAAGCGAATGAAAATCCCTTAATACCTCAAGGAAATGAATATCATTGATAAGAAGCAAAACGAAAAGATCATTTCAAATATGAATAAGCGAATTAATTACATGCGCAACCCTAGATACAAAATCATCAGACCGCCTATTCTCTTCAGCCACGCTCTAACAAAGCCAGTCAGTAGTTTTATTATTATTTTTTCTCCTATGCAACCCGATAGTGCGAAGATGCTTTTAAACAAGAAATAAGTTGAACCTTCTATGAATTCTTAATAATAATGTCCTTTTTCTTGCAGGAATTGTAAATATCCCCAGAGAGCAGTGGAAGTATCTTTCGAGCTGTTCCTTCTTCACTTCTGTTCTAGAATTATATGATCCATGAAATCTATGAAATAGATCTCAAAATCGTTAATGTCAGTGCAGTGTCATAAAGAATCAAATTTTTACCTCCTTCGAGGTAAATTATATCTCAATCAACAGAATTTTCAAAATAAACTTGTTTTTTTGTTAGCTAATAGTTCACAGTCACAAAGATGACGTATCCAAGCGATTTAGTCCATAAATATGATGAGTTCAAAGCAGCTGGATATACAGAAGATCCATAAAAAGAGAAAGGACACATTGCACCAGGGATGTCACTTATTTTGAAAATCAAATTCTATGCTTCTTCGTTCTCTGAGTTTCGTGATGAAATCACATTTATTTCCGAGCAGAATGTCTTCAAGGTGATTGCGTTTTAAAACAAACAAAACAATCCTTTAATTCATTTATTTGTTGTCATTTGTGTAGGTACCAATAATCGCTTAAAAGGAAGCACCTTAGATCAGTCTACCAGAAATATTAGACTGCTAGAGTTGTTGGTTAGGTGACAAAGCTGACATGGTGTTCAGAATTCAAAATAAAGGAGGAGAAGCAGGGTTTAAATTCTTTTCATCGAACGAATAAGATGACGCGAAATAAGAAGGAGAAACACTCCATACGGATTGTTTTTCATTGTATCCTTCTGAGTTCTACATTCAAAAAGGTGAAGTCGTTGAAATATTTGTGACTTTCACCCCCAAAGTAGAAGGATTAACTCAAGAGAAAATTATTCTGGCTTGCGATAATCTCTCTTCTTCTACATACATTCTTCAAGGCACTGGAAACATGGCAGAACTTGGAATCTATGGATTAGATAAAATGGTCTTTTCAAGTAATAATATTAATTCGACTGATGATATCGCTAGCACTGTCTCATTGCAAGAACCAACTGAAAAACAAAAAGGTTTGAAGAAAATATTCTTTGAAAACGCTTGTCCGGGTACTATTGTATCGAGAATATTGAATATTGAAAATCTAGCTTCAGTAAGGGTCCGGTTTCATTGGGCTATCTCCCCTACTGACACTCGGACATCTGGTTTGACTATGGACTCAAATGACAACGATTTCTGCTTTAATATCTCACCAGCGAATGGATATTTTGAAAAAAGTGAAATCAAACAATTTACTATTTCCTATTCTGCAAGAGATCCCACACCAATCTATGAATATGCAACACTTATCATCGATGATATTTCCCTTGATAGCATTAGAAACCCTCCTGAATCTATTCTTAGGCTTAGGCAAAATAGAATTGCAAAATCTGAAGAATAAGATAAATTTGCAAAGGAACAAGCAGATGCACTTGCAGCAGATCATAAGCCATTGTTTTAGGTGTAAAAGCCAGGGTTTATTGGAAGCAACTCAGATAGACCGAGTTTGATATATTTTGAGTTTGAACTCATTGGGTTAAGTACATATTCAAGCTACTAGATTTCCCCTCCATTCTGCGCATTTCCAGGTGCTCTCTACTCTGGAAAGATCTACTACAAAGAATTCACTTTAACAAATAACTCCGATTCTCTCCTAAATTACTCGATAACAGTCGAGAAAGATATTTGCCATCCATTTATTCTTACTGAAATTTCTTAAAAAACTGGAAAAGTACTTCCAAAGAAATAAACTGTGTTTTCACTTGGATTTACTAGTAAAGCTGTTGGGAATAATAGATCGGTTAGTTTTCGTGTTGAGTTTGATAAAGCACACTCCTAAATTGTTGAGGTAGAGGGTTTTTTAGGAGAATAGTTGATAAAATATTTGTTAATTGTTGTTTTTTTGTTTTGGAATAGCTAATTGGTGATTTCATTGGCCCTAGAGTGAGTGCAGGTGTGCCAACATTAGATTTCGGATTGATAAAAGCAGGTGACATAGGTAGATACAGATTTGAAATCAAGAATGAGAGTGACATTGAAGCTGAAGTTGCTTTCTTAGAAGGAACTGAACATCCTTAAATCATGTCATTTGAAGGTACAAAAATCACATTTCAATTTCATAAAAAAGCAAATAGTTTGAATTGATTTTGTAATTCAGAATGCAAAGCTAAGGCCATAAAGGAGTCTTCCTCGAGAAACAGAGAAGAAGAATTCGTTAATAGGAGAGATGCAGATGAACGGTTTTATAAGAAACCCGTCGAGAGAATCGCTTTAGATCCATAATATACTGTGATTCCACCAAAAGGTAGATAGGTTATTGAGGTAAGGTGTGCATGTGAAGAAGCTACTTCCATCCGTCGTATCATCGAATGCAAAGTTAAAGACAGCAACAGCATTTATCTCAATCTCTTAGCTGAAATTTAAAGAATACATGTCTCACTCAATAGGTAATTCTTTTTGAACTTTTTTCAGAAAATCTGATAATTTTGATTTTTTTTCAGAGTTGAATTAAAGAAAGATGTGCTCTACGCATCGAATCACTATACATTCGCTGCTAAGAAGACTCCTGAGTACTTTGAGATTTAGAATCTTGGAAATCTTCCATGTTAATTCGAGTGGGAATCACCAGATAAAGCATCTCCTGCAAGAAATCAAATGCTAAAATATGCATTTACTCCTTCTAAAGGAATCGTCCCACCGAAATCAAAACTCCCTGTGAAATTTGAAATATGGCCACTTCAGGGTGGAAAAATTGATGAAATATTTGTTCTAAACTGTGAAGGACAAGATTTCCCTCTTGGTTTTGCATTCTAAACAACCGTACTTGGATTAAGCGTAGAAATCGATAAAGTTTAAGATTTTGCATCTATCCCTTTATCACCGAGATCTCCTGGTTTGAACACTAGCGGTCCTGTTTCACCTTAGAAAAATAATAGTTTAATGCACGAAGGTAGTTAAGTTAATTCGCCGTTTAGCCCAGGGAGTAATTTGAAGTTATCTCCAAAGCGATAATCTAGATTACTTTAAGAAGTTCCTGAAAAGAAAGCAGGTCCAAAGTTGGAGACATTAGAGTATTATGAGTGCTTGATAAACTAACCTAAGACAATTAAAATATGTATTCGGAACACTTCTGGAGTTAATACAACGTTTGAGATATTCTCCGAGAAATACAAACCATTTTAAACGATCAGTGATGTAGAAATGGAAGTTTCTTAGATTGTTTCACCTGAAAATAGCTTACTCTCAGGGGAATAAAGCCTTTCAAGTGGTAGAGGAATTAATCCATCTGCTCTCCCGATAACCAGTAGCAACGTGAATGGCAGTTTGGATCCAACATAATCTACCAAAGGAATCAGGTTTTCGATCAATGCATCTGCCTCTAAAATGCCTAGAAGAGAGTCAAACATCAGAATCGGAAAGAAACAACTGAAACCTTTGCCACAAAAACCAACAGTTTTACTCACAGACGATATAGAAAAACAAAAATTCACTTCCCATTAAGGATAAATGCTGAGCTAAACAAGGCAGCTAGAGAAAGATCAAAGAGTTTACCTCTCCAACAATAAAGGAATTGCTATTCGTACAATATTTTAAAATCAATTTCATTTTTCTATGGATTGAACATTTTTGTTGTTGCTTTGATTTCTCTTGCAGTTTGTGAACCAGCTAAAGGAGTTCTAAAAGGAAACAGTGAAGTCATTGTCAAAGTTACTTGCTTCAATGATATATGTGGACATTTCAAAGATAACCTTATAATAGACGTTAAGGGATTGCCACAAAGGAAATTTCCACTGGTTGCTGAAATCAAAGGATCACCTGTGGTAGTCTGCCCCAGTTAGCTGGGAATGAGTTACAAAGGAGATTGGCCATGCTATTTCTTTGGTACATACATGCGAAACATCCCAACAACGAAGAGAGAATTCAAAATTGTCAACACTGGACCTAAAGATATTGTGCTCGATTGGAAGCTCTTTAACTTAGATGAAGCTCAATCTAATGAGAAGGGAGAAGGACGGTAATTCTTGAATGTTAAAATAACTGACCCGCATCTTGGCTCTGGAGATGTATGTCTAGTTAATTTTGTACCTAAAGAGCCACCCGAATGCACTGAAAGTCCTTTCACTATTCTTGAGAAGTAATAAAACATTGAAATGAAAATAGTTTTAGATAATTATTTAAAGGTACTGAAGAGCTTTTTTGATTTATTTCAAACTTTTATCATCAGGACAATAGTCGTCTAGGCAAGATAAGAAAAGATTATTCAAATCGAATACAATTCCACTCATGATAACTCCTACCATTATGTCATGGTTGGCAAACCTAGATTGCTCAATCCTAGAGACAGCTATGTCTCCTCAATGCCAGACGCTGATGAAGATTCAAGTGAAAAGCTAGAAACGGAAAATTCATCTGTTCCAAGTATGGGTACTGTTGCAATATATCTCCGTGCAACATCACTCTTCCCAGAACTCTACTTCGATAAACTCGTAACTTTTTATTAATCTTTACAAATACTTATGAATCTGATTTAATTGTATTTTCATAAAAAACAGAAAAACGTTGAAGGAGCTCATAAAATAACATTCGAAAAATGGGCTCTAGCTGAGAATAAAAAAGAAAGCAGAGAGATTTGTCTCGTTAATCTCCACGAATCGAACATGATTTTTACAGTTTAAATTGCTGGCCCATTTAAGCTCGTGAGTGCAATCACAAACTCACCTCATAGAAATACTAATATGAATGACACTAGTTCTACAAGATTATTGAGTGCTCACAAACAACAAGTTGAAACAAAGTTCAATCTTGTTCAAAATAGTAACCTTAAGCTTAAACTCTTGTTCGAAGGAGGGAAAGTATAGGATTACGAGGAATGGCCACTCACATATAAAGTTTACAAATATGGAGTTTTGAATTTACTTTACTCAAATGGGGATTAACAAGTTATTGAACTAGAGGGTCGTCTCCTTCGTCCACATATTGCTCTTAACACATCTGGGACTGAAGATGTTTAAGGTGCGGATATTCAAGATTTTGGGACAGTTCATATTGACAATATCAAAACAATAGTAGTGTTTTTGAGCAATCTTTAAGCAGTCCCAGCATCATGGAAAATCAATCACTTGAAGTCCACTGTGAAAAGAGATCTCTCAGCCATCCCGCAGAATACAATCACCAAATTAGAATTGGAAGATACCTAGAGATTGGATGATCCAACTGTGTTTGAGTTTCAAATGACTGAGGTACACACTCAACTGCAGATAATTATCATTTTGTATTATTCACTGTTTTTTGACATTTCTTCTTTGTTTTTTATTTCCAGGGTAACTTAGTTGGTCCATCTGCTCCTGTAAAGACTTTCCCAGATGGCCTTGCTCTACCTGGAAAGAATATCCACAACCTCTTGCAACAGCAACATCTTTATCCTCAGAAGATTTACATAAATTTTAGAGTAAAAACGAAGAAGAAAAAAGAATTAATGACTCTTTACTAACAATATTAAACATGATTATTATTATATTTTGTTTTTTAGCCAAAGAGAAACGTTTTATACAAGAGTAAATTCCGCATAACAGTGCAAGAAGGTCCATTCTTGGATTTTATTCTTCGTGGTACAGGTTCTTATTCTGAGAATTAGTTCAAATGAAGCGAAAAAATGGAGGAAAAATATCAGAGAAACAAAGAGATCTTATTATGTATTTCTGTGAGTTGTTTTTTGTAAAAAATAAATATTTTCCTCCCGAAAAAAAAAAGAACAAAATCAATCCAAATAAAATATAAAAGAGAACTGGGGGGTAAGAGTCTTGAAAGGGAAAGCAATCAATTTAGATGCCTCATAATTAGCATACCTCGTTAATTATGTTAACTCTATTGCTTTTAGAATAGGAATGAGCTTGTTTCGAAATGCGAATAAGAAGAATCATAGGAAAAAAAGGAAAAATAAAAAACAGAATCAAGGGAAGCACAAAATGTTGTCAAAGATATTCAGAGCTGGTCTCATTTCCAACCAACAAACGTTGGTCTCCAAAAATCTTACCACACTATTAGCTTTCAACAAGACATATGGTAATCTGAAAGATCAAGATAGAATCTTCACAAATGTGTATCGCGATGATGATCCATTTATCAAGGGAGCACTCAAAAGAGTAACAAAAATAAATATCTTTATGATCACTCTTGCTATTACTTCATTTTTTCTTGAGTTCTGCGAGTTTTTCGGGTTTCTTTATCTTGTATTATTCAAGAATTAGCGCTACTACCATGATACAAGCATTGTGGGTTTATAAAGGTTCCGCAATTCTAAATAGCAAAACGAAATCATTTCTGAACATAATATTGCATTAAATGACTGCCTAATATAATTAGATTATTTTTTTGCAATGAATTTTGTTTGAATAAAACAGGGAGATTGGCATCAAACTAAGGATATCCTAGCTAACGGACCTGAGTGGGTTGTCGATGAGATTAAGCGATCTGGTCTAAGAGGAAGAGGTGGTGCAGGTTTTCTTTCTGGACTTAAGTACTCCTTCATGCCAAAAGTTAACCCTGATGGAAGGTAAATATGATACAAATTTCAAAAAGTACAAAAAACAAAAGACATATTAAAAGATCTTAACTTTCAAGATACTCTTGGAAAGTTTCTTTATTGATATTTTCTAACTTGAAACAGACCATCTTACCTCGTCATTAACGCTGATGAGTCCGAGCCTGGCACTTGCAAGGATAGAGAGATTCTGCGTAACGATCCTCACAAGCTCATTGAAGGAGCTTTAATTGTAGGCTTTTCGATGCGTGCAAGAGCTGCTTATATTTATATCCGTGGAGAGTTCTGGTATGAAGCTACAGTCGTCCAATAGGCTATTGATGAAGTAGAATAAAAAACCAAATATCCCTAAAAACATGTCTGAATATGAATTTTGAAAAATAGGCTTATGCAAAAGGTTTGATTGGTAAAAATGCCAGTGGATCTGGATATGATTTTGATGTCTACATTCACAGAGGTGCTGGTGCTTATATCTGCGGAGAAGAGACAGTAAATATAACTATGAATAAAGAATTATTTTATTTATTTTTTGGTTTCTTTTTACCTATCAAGGGTCTCATCGAATCTATTGAAGGAAAATCTGGTCATCCTAGAGTTAAACCTCCCTTCCCTGCTAATGCTGGTCTTTATGGATGTCCCTCTACTGTGACAAACGTAGAAACTGTTTCTGTTTGCCCTACAATCATGAGAAGAGGTGCCAGCTGGTTTAACAGCCTCGGAAGACCCAACAATGCTGGAACTAAACTTTTCTGCATCAGTGGACACGTCAATAATCCCTGCACAGTTGAAGAAGAAATGAGTATTCCTTTGAAGGAATTGATCGAGAGACACTGTGGTGGTGTTCGTGGTGGATGGGATAATCTCTTGGCAGTTATTCCTGGTGGTTCTTCAGTTCCTTTACTTACCAAGAATGTATGCGAAACTGTGTTGATGGACTTCGATGCACTTAAAGCAGCTGGTTCTGGTCTCGGTACCGCCGCCGTTATCGTCATGGATAAATCCACTGATCCCATTGATGCTATTCTTCGTCTTTCCAAATTCTACAAGCATGAATCCTGTGGCTAGTGCACTCCTTGCAGGTAAAAAAAGCAACAAGATTATCTTAAAAAAACAAATTTAACTTTCTAATCTTTAACACAAAAGAGAGGGAACTGGCTGGATTGTTGATGTTATGGAACGCTTACAAACAGGAAATGCAGATTACGCTGAAATCGATATGCTTTAAGTATGATATTTTCAGTTTAGACATATTTAATTTATTTTTTCAGAATTAAAATTTTATGAATTAATCAAAAATTCTAATTTTTTACAGCAAGTTACTCAACAAATTGAGATGCATACCATCTGCGCTCTTGGTGATGCTGCTGCTTGGCCAGTGCAAGGTAATTTAAGAGATCAATATAACAATGATATGTTCCATCCTCTCCCTTTTAACTCATTGTTTTTTCTTTTTTTGAACCTCCTCCTCAAAAACAGCATTAATTAAGAACTTCAGAGACGAAATCGAAGACAGAATTGACTCTTACCATGCTAAGCACCCTCAAGTTAAAAGATCCAAAAAGTCTAACCCCTTAATTGGATCCCACTGAGCCACTAAATAATTGTTTTGGCTGCTTATCATAAAACGAGATAAACTTGCTTTCCTAATCTCTAACTCTGGTTTTGGGATTAATTTGTGTTAGTGCATCTATCTCACTCCACCTTCAATTTACACTTCATTTGAA
>Ga0302285_10002487_pt1 | contig 10271 bp, 6 predicted proteins | sample III_Fen_E2_2_FD_200455 | JGI IMG/M metagenome (GOLD analysis project Ga0302285, IMG submission 200455) | Peat permafrost microbial communities from Stordalen Mire near Abisko, Sweden - III_Fen_E2_2 | ecosystem: Environmental > Terrestrial > Soil > Wetlands > Permafrost | place: Sweden: Abisko...
ACTAAGCTGTTTTAGAATGAATTGTAAACGATTTTCTGGGGCATTTTAGTTTTCAGATGATTACGGCTAAAAATCATTATCTCTTTTGATGCCGAGACTGAAGTTGCAGAGTAAGGATTAAAGTTGTGGTTTCAGCATTAGTGCCTGCTCATTACGCATGATATCTTGTAAAAAGTTAGAAAAAAAGAGAAGAATATTTAGGAAAAGTTAAAGATTTTTAAAAAGAAAAATAATTGAAGTTTGAATGGGAAAAAGTTCTTAAATAAGGCGTTCATTTGATTGTTGCTGATTACTGATGTTATTGGGTATTTCTAGACAATGGAAACTGAAAATCAACGCAATAAAAGCATCGATTTCATATGGACTGAATTGCACTAATTCTTCATCACAATCTGCTTCATTTCTGTCAATTCTTTTCCTCAGCTTTCTCTTCTGCTTCTCGTAGGTAGCTTGTGTTATATAAGCATATATTTCAGGTGTAAACAGTTTATGGAATATTTCATGCGAAGAATATTGAGCACCGAAATCTATATTCACTTTTTCGATACCCTTGAACTTCCAGTCAGACAAAAACGCCAAAGGTACTTAGCCAGCGTGTCGAAGAGGATACCAAATCTAGCTTATCGGATCTAAGCTGCTGTTGTTGGGGTTGTTAGCTTCAGATAGCTTCCCAGGATTGGAGGTTATTTCAAGAATTTCAGCTTCATTACAGTTACTGCTAGTTATCTAATCATTATTTTGGTAGTTACTCTTATCTTTATTGCTACATTTTTGAAGATTCTTTAAGTTGCTCGCATCTTTGAGTTCAGCAAGTACAGGTTACACTGGAAGAATGTTTCCTGATTTTGTATTGACTATTCTATTGATCTGATTGTTTTAGATGATTTCCAGTCTTTATTCGATTAACCTTTACACAAAACACGATTCATTCTACAATTCCTCATTTTCCTTGGCTTAATAAGACCCTTCTTCATCAATGACAACTAGTTACTAACACCTCCCTTGATTTCTTTTAGGAGAGTCCCACACTTTAATGATAGGATTCTTGGTAGTTCCTTTTGGGATTACTACAATATCTTACTCCTCTGAATTGCCGTCTTCGTAAGTGTCCAGATTTATTTGTTTATCATCAATGATCATGCAATTACCCAGGGAGTTCTAATGTGCTTTCCAATATTTTTTCATTAATTACTCTTATCTTAAGCTTGATTCTTCTTTTTTATGAAGTTCCTCAGTGCTAAAGGCAGAATTATCGATTGTCCCTGGAATTATGAAGGAGAATAAAACGAATTGTAAGGTAAGGAAATTAAAAAAAATAAGAGGAAGTTGTGAATTAGAATAAACAGTATTTGTTTTCAATATTATTAACATTTTTATACCTGGAGCAGTGAGCCATTCTCTGCGACATTTTTTGTGGTTGCTTATCATGAATGTGAAATTTGTATTGATTGACTGCAATAGCAGGTTTCTTTTAGTATTTGGCTCTGAATTTACCTTTTTAGTTCAATTTTTCTTTTTGAATGTTATTTTATTCTTTTCCTTGCTTTCAACGGTGGGTGCAAGCCTGTCTATGTTTTCAAAATTTAATATCCCACAAAGCATGAGAAAATGCTTCAAAAGTCATTCAAAATAGTAATTTTTCCTTCTTTTTAAAATTGTTTCAGTTTACAACATGATTATTTTAAAAATATTGTATTTCCCAGGAAAAAACATATTGAAAATAGGTCATTTGAGTGCCTACAAAGGAAATTTTTAAACTATTCAAAGGATTAATATTTTAATGCCATTCTTTTCCATGCGTAGCCTATCTAGAGTTGGAAACTTATTTTTCCCTGGCAATGCTTGGACTGTATGGTTGAGTCCACAAGAACAACCTTAAGTGTTATCTTCTATTATTTTCTTTCCACTAATTATCCCGCTTCAGCTCGATAATTCATTCAAAAATAATTATATTTAAAGATTATGTCTTTAAAGCAACACAGCTAATAAGAAGAAATGACAACAAAGAAGAACAACAATATTTTATTCCTCTTTTAATTCTTTTTATTAGTAATAAAAGATATCAATTAATTTTACAGAAACATAATTTCACATGTAAGAATACTAAAACTCATCAGTTGCAAAAGTGTTGTAGTATCTCGAGCAAATTTGTCTAAGGTCAATCTTAAATGAGTTTCAATTATTATTTAAGATAATTAATCAAGCCAAAACAAATAAGCATTAAAAAAAAATAATGATTCTAATTAGCTTATTTGGTAGTAAATATGGATAAACGCAAACAAGAGCTAATAATTGGAAAAGCCTTCAGAGTTAAAGTGAAAGCTAGGAGATGAAAATGTCAAAGTTGATTTTAAACAACATTTCTGACAGAAAAGAACAAATAGTTTAGCTTTTTACTGAAAATAATTACAAAAATAAAACAGCTGAAATATGCTCAATGTGTGTGTGTGTATTGATTTCGGTTCACGAGAAACTTAATTACCTAAAACTGATCAAATCTAATAAATTTTTTCTTTCATTCTCAACCAGCCACTTTAGCATCCATAATCGCTCCTTATGAAATCAGTAAAAAATAAATCAAAAACACACACAGCTCAAAAATTTAATTAACAAAAGGCAAATCCAACTAATAATAATCTTGAAATAAGATCTTCTTGAATTTTATTTTTTATGGATTCTTCATGCTCTTCTCAGCAAGTCTCACCATTAAACAAAACCATACAAGCTATTCTTGAAAATGGACAAAGCTATTGTTGGAGGGGTAGAAAAGATGTGTTAAAAGCAGTAGATCCAGCCACGTAAATCACATATCTCATTAAGATCTTTGATGAATCAAACGTTGCAGAACGAATTGAATTAAATACATTCACCACGATATTGAACTCAGATGAAGGAAAGTTGATTTTCAGTGGGTTTCAAGGAGTAGAGGTTTTTGAACACAAGACATACTTTGTATTTACAAAATAGGGCATGAGCTTGAAGAAATGGAAAAGAAAGCAAAAGGAAACAGAGAATAGTAATAATAGAACGCACCAGCTGTAAGTTTCAGTGAACATAGCTATTCAAGTAATAAATTTGGCGGAGCTTCTAAGGAAACAAGGCTGGAGTATTGCAGATCAATTAGGGTCTTTACTTCTGTTTGAGGATGAAGGTAGTTGTGGTTATTGTACAGCAACCATCATACCAGATTTCAGGACTATCAGCAGCCACACTGAACTGACGAAAATGGTTTACAATAAATATGTAAATGCCCTAGCAGGAAGAGATATTTTCCCATATCCCCCAGAGATTCTTTCTTTCGTACTTGATTATGAAAAACCGGAACTAATTCCAAGGAAAGAGATCGATGATGTTTGGTCTATTGGAGTCTGTTTGTTAGGGCTTGTAGGTAACTCTGAAGATGCGCTTCTGTAGCTTGTGGAAGACGATGATTCTAAGCGCAAGGAAGCTGCTAATAAAAAACAGCAGTTTGTTTACCAAAATGAGTTAGCTTTGGTGCTAAAAAAGGTTTTTCATGCTGATCCTAAGATGAGATGGAATCTCAGCTAGCTTAAAAAGGAGCTAATGAGTATGCATGTTAAGGATGAAAGAGGATAAGGAGGCACAGTGGGAAATGCAATTTAGAAATAATAATTTGAGGGAATAGCTGAAATCAGATAGAATTAAGGGGATTTAACAGAAGAAACTGCACATGAAAAACTCAAAAGTGAATCTAAGGATAAGTCTATGAAAGAAAACAGAACATGGATAAAAGATGTGGAAAGCTGTTAGTTAATTCAACTCATGCTTAAAGAACAAGAAGACGACTATCAAAAATAATTTGTTTTAAATAGTCTCGAAACTGAAAAAAGTTTGATGAGAAGAGACTCCAAATCCTAATGCTTTATCTAAATCAAAGTTATCTTAGACTCTGTCCTTAAAGTGCTTCAGAAATACCAACTACAATAGCAACTCCAGCAAATCCCTTACCTTAAAGAAATCAAAAAGTGTTATTTGAAAGCATTAAAATTTCCTTTCTCAGTCAACCTAGGAGAGTTCTTTTGGTACACTGGTATGCAGGCTGAATAACTTGGTCATTTAAAATTCTCAAAGGAATTGCTTGATGAGCGAGAAAATCTCCTCAAGGCTTTCATGGATTCTAATTTAAGCAAGCAGACTACTGAGTTATCTAATGATTTACTAACTTTAGATCCTGTGCATATCGGAATCACTCTTGCAAGCGCAGAATCTCACTTCAGATATGGTAATAAGACTTAATCATTGAAGCTAGCTACTAAAGTACTTTAAAATCATCCTTAGAGTATCCCAGGATTGTATTTAAAAGGAAAAGTCAAAAGTAGTTTTGGTCTAAACGATCAAGCTTTCGAATGTTTCTAAAAATGTTATGAGCTATTAAATGAAAAAGAAAGGAGATATTCAGTAGATAAGTAGCTCCCGTGGATGCCTAGAAAGGATTAGATAGTCTTTGAGCTTGGAAAAATCTATAATAGCTTAGAGAAGTTCAAAGCAGCTGATTTTTATTTTGAATTGAGTGTAAATGACTCTCCCCACATTGTTTTGAGCAAATATTTCCTTAAACTCATTGATTAGATTGATTAACCGGGCCTTTCGAATGAAACATTGGCTATTAAATCAACCCTTGAACCCTTCAGCGATGAAGCTATTTTACTTGAGCTTGAGAAAATAACTAAAACTATCTCAAATAAAATTCAATTACTTGCATCAAACTGCTAGAAAGAAAATAATAGCAATCCCGATGATGTAGCCATTCAAAATCAGCTCCAAATTAATCAAGAATTGATATTCAAGAGATGCGAAACCTTAAAAACAATGATTGCTTCTTTGACTAACATGAATCTCATCAACTCGAACCCTGAGACTAAAACCAAATAACCTGCAGACAAAGGATTTGCCTCTAATAATGAAGAATTAAATTAATACTCTAAGCTTCTGACTTCGAGCCTAGAACACTGGATTTATCATGCCAATCTCAAATATAAAATCATAAGTTTCCTCAGTCATCAGAAGTTCAGTTAGGAGAAAAAACGCGATTTGCTCAATGATGTGATTGGTTATGTCCCTTAAACATGCTACTTCAGCTATCAGTTAGCGCGCATTTACATTAAAAAAAGGAGCTTCTAAAAAGCAGAGTAGCTTCTGTAAAAGATGCTGAGCATTGACTACAATTAACCGTTAGTATTCTTAGAACTCGGTAAGCTCATGATTTACTCAAAGAAAAATTTACCTTTAGGAGTAGAATTCCTGGAAAAGAGCAGAGGTATTTTCCAAAAGGAAAGTGAAATCCTTTGCCTACTTGGAAGGGCAGATTATAAATTGGGTAACTTTGAAAAGGCCCTGAAATATTTTCTCCTTATCAATGAAGAATCAAAACAAATCAAATAAGAGCTTAACATTATTCATCTCACGACTGCAAAATGCCTGCTGTTTCTAGGGAAAATCTAAGAAGCACTACAAATAATCGAGAAACTAAGCAAATAAGGGATCGATCAAACCACTATTTTAATGAAGAATATCATATTCTACAAAGGAATATGTGAACATAACCTGAATAAGCTTGCTCTTCCATAGGATTTCGCTAAGAATGCTAATTATCTAATGAGCAAGAAGAAGAAAATCATGGCACTGAAAATTTCCCTGATATTCTATATTAACAATGACAACGAAACAGAATACTCCAAGATCAAAATTCTCTTAGAAAGCAAAGAAAACGATTTCTTGGATTGCACTTCCGATGGTGATGTGCTCGCTCTCTTTAGCAGAGCTGTGCTCGCCTCAGGAAAGCACCCTTACTTGGGTATGCACTACATCGAGATTGGGCTAGGAGCAACAAGTTTATTTAATGAGAACGAAAAGGATAATTCTCCCAAAACAAAGAGACATTTTGGTTGTTAGGTTTAAGAAGCCACAATTGAATATGAGCTATCAAAACAAAATACTTCAAAGTTAGAAGAACTAGTAGTTAAAGTGAAGTCTTTAATTGAAGAAGAGAATCAATTTCTTGAAGCTACTAGGCAATCACCTTGCCCTAAAGAAATATCACCAATTCAGTCAAAACAACAATAAAAAGAATCTTGGTGCTAAATTGACTGGATTGTGACTGCTAAAATGCTGCTAATCAACATAAATATTTCCCTCAAATGCTTTTACGAAGCCAAGTTAATTATTTCTTCTTTTGGGGAGCCTACTGGGAAAGAATATTTCTAAGAGTTGTAATACTTAAAGAATGTTGTGGAATATGAATCAGGTGAAAATAAAAATGAGTGGCTAAAACTTCTTAGATTGGATACTTTCATTCCTTCATGCTTTTATTATGGCCAGATATAATTCTCCCTAATGAAATTCAGAATGCCAAAATACCATCTTGAATAAGCGAAATTATTTTTTGAAAAAATACTGAAATAGCACAACCATCATCTACCAGCATTGAAGGCTCTTGGCGAAGTTGATTTTCTAGCAGAAGACTCCTCACTCTGCAGGAAAATCAATTAGTGCTATCTGGATAAAATCTAACAACAAAACATAGAACTTGAAAATTTAGATCGAAACAGGGAAGGATTACCTCCAAGAAGAGTTCCCATTGACTCAAATGTCTTACACAGATCTGGGGAGTGTTTTTTCTAAGAGAGAGACTTCTCTAATGCAATTCGCATGTTCGAAGACAGCTTATTGATCAGTCCAAATCAGCCAAAGACTTTGTTTTGGCTTGGGAAGTCCCTGAAGGAAACAGCAGCTTTTAGCAAGGCTATTCAAAATCTCATAAAATCAAAGGAACTTGAGAAAAATCCAGAAACTATTTATTTGCTGGGAGAATGCTAATTTTTATCTCAAGACTAAGCCAACGCCAAGATAAACTTTCTGGAAGTTGCATCCCTTACACCAGATCATTTTCTTGCTACTAGATCATTGGGGGAGATCTTTTTATAAGAAAAGGACTTAAAAAATGCTAAAATATCCTTTGAAGCATGTAAGAAATAAAAAGCAGCAGATGAAATCACATTAATTGGATTAAGTGATTGTGCTCTCCAAGAAAGAGACTTTGACAAAGCAAGCACCCTACTGAATGAGTGTCTAAAATCCAACCCTAACAGTGATAAGTGTTTTATTAGAATCATCACACTCTTTAGGAATTCAGGAAAGCAACTTGATTTAGGAATGATTAAAGATCGTTTTTCTCTTTTTAAAAAAGACATACTGACTCTTTATTACATTGGAAAGACGTTAGTTAATGAAAAGAAATATTCCTCCGCTATCGTGTATTTAGCTGAAATCCCAAACGCATTCAAGACAAAAGGAAAAGAAGAATAAGATAACTTCCTTCATATTCTGTAAATTTCTCAACTTCGCTGTGCTTAAATCTACTATGTTCAAAAGAATTTATCATAATCATTCAAGGAGATAAGATCGCTTAAGCCAGTTAAGCTTCCAGCAAGAGCTGAGGAGCTTGATTTAATTGATAATTAGACCTTCTAGTTTTAAACTTTATTTCTCTAGGGAACTCTGAGGATGCTACTCAATGAAAAGAGAATCCACTATTATTTTCTCCAATGCATGAAAATGGATCTTTCAAATGAGCTTCCATATTTCCAGTTTGCTTTGCATTTATGGCAGAAAACGAGCAAGGATGCATGGATGTATTTTAAGAAAGGAATGTCTCTAGCCAAAGCTAAAACAACAGACACAAGTGAATATGCTTTGTTGCTGTAAGGATTAGAGTCAATTGACAAAGGAGATTACAAAACTGGGAAAGAACTCCTTGAGAAATGCTCCGAGAAATACCCTTCTTGTGCAGCGTGTTATTATGAATTAGGGAAGATTAAAATGGAAGAAGAGAAATATTCAGAAGCTATCGAGCTCCTTAGAAAGAGCCAAGAATGCATCTTAGTAGATTTCAACTCGATTTCTTTGTCTCTAGAGCAACTACAGTAAAGCTACTGCTATCAAGCAAAAGCATTGTTAAATCAATCCAGCAGACAAACCACTGAGGCTCTGAAAATGATCAATAAATGCCTAGATATTAACCCCCGCAATAAATCAGCACTTGAAATGAAAATCTAACTCTGCTATGAAGATGGTTAACTATCTGAAGCTATAAAATCAGCCGAACTCTCCATCCTCGCGGATGAAACAAATCCAAATACTTTCAACACTTTAGCTGTAGCCAATATGAAACAAGGAAATACTTTCTCAGTCATGTAGTGTCTTAGAAAATGCTAGTATCTAGACTAAAATTTCCCCTTGGTAAACTTGAAACTTGCGATTGTTTATGAGTCCATAGCACGGCCACATATCGCATTGGGGTATGTCCTCCAGCATTTAGCTCTAAATCCTAAGGCAATTTAAGGGCTGTTACGATCTACGAAATTACTGGCTTATTCTGGAAAATTCCAAGCAGCTCAGGCTCATTTAGATAGACTATTTGCTGCGATCAAGGATTCCAATAGATCAAAAAGTATAGCTGCTTCTTCTTAGGCACTCAAAGAACCATAGAAACAGATTTCTAAAAAGACAATCATTGAAGATTAAAATAATTTAAATGATGATTTTGTGTAGATTTCTTAGGCTTATGCTGTAGAGGGGTATCTCAGGAAACAAGAAAAACGCTATTACGAAGCAGTCATAGCTTATGAACAAGCACTCAAACTAGATGCGAACAACGAATCTACAATGTATTCGATGGCGGAAGTCTACTCGAAACTCATAAATTACGAACAAGAAACTAAATTACTCGAACAATTAACACAACTTTTTCCTAATTCAAAAATAAGTCAATGGTACTGGAATAATCTAGGAAATGCCTATTTCTATGTAGGAAAAATGCAATAAGCCATAGAATCCTACTAGAAAGCTGCTGATCTTGATGGAGAACAGCCTGAAATCTTAGAAAACCTAGCTGCTGGGTATATATTTAGAAAATAATTCAATTCAGCAATAGAAATCCTAGAAAGGGTATTGTTCAAATGTCGCAATAATGTAAAAGCATATTTCCTTTTTGGTCTCATCTCTTAAAGCCAAGGAGACCTAGTTAATGCAAAAAAATACTTTGAGTATTCCATCAAAACGGATGAAACCTTCTTGCCTGCTTATTTGTCTCTAGCATAAATAAAAATAGCTTCAGGAAACCTAAAAGAAGCGATTTCTATAACCTAAAAATGTTTTTCAACTGAATCAGACAGTTTATTCCTCAAAGCAGGGATATTCCTTGTTGATTGCTATCTGAAAGCAGGTGAATCCTAGGATGGTTTAGCTCTCTGTGAGTCCGTTTTAATGAAGACCAAAAGCAGCATTTCCAGCAAAAACTAAAAAAATGTAGAAATAAGCATGAACATTTAAAAGGCAAGAGTGTATCATTAGCTACTAGGAGAATCAGAAAGAGCTACAAATCTCATTAAACACTGCCTATTGGAATCTCCAGAATTGCCAGAATACCTCCATGAATTTGGTACTATTATTGTTTAGTAGGTATAAAAACATAAAGCTACAGACTCAAGAAAAGAGAATCTCAATACTGCACTTTCATTCTTCAGACAGGCCTCGAATGCTGAGCCAGGTAACGCAATTTATCAGTTCAGCATCGCGAATGTCCTTCACCACATGCACGATTATGAACTTGAAGTCGAAAGCCTCTAGAAATGTCTTAAAATTTCTTCTAATTTCAAAGATCAAATCTTCAATAATCTTGCCCTTGCTTATCAGCACCTTCGTCTCACAGACAAAGCTAGAAGATCCTTCTAAGAGGGATTTCAAATCAATCCAAAATCCTCCAGGCTGCATTTTAATTTTGCGAACTTTCTAGCTTCCTAAAACGACTATCCCAGTGCCTGCTAAGAATATGGAGAATGTCTCGCTATCGAAGCCACTCACTTTGGCGCCTTACACAACCTAGCAAGAATATGTGTTTAGTTGAGAAAGTTTTAGCAAGCTGCTGATTGTTTTTGCTAATGTCTGCGTCTTCACCCAAAAGCTAAGGAACACTATACTGTCAAACTCAGTATTCTGTTAAAGAAAGGGTATTACCCATAAGAATGGTCATCTTCTTGATAGTTTAACAGTATTTCTTTTTGTTGTGTTGTTTCAATCATGCATTCACCTTTTTTGTACAATCGAATATTCAGTAAAGGAGACGATCAATAAAGAAAGGGTTTCTTTACAGATTAATTGTGAGAATATGCTTTTTCTTTATTTATGTTTCCCATTATTCTGAAAAATAAGAGAAATGAATCACAAAGCTCTCTCTCTCTCTCAACGTTTAT
>Ga0302285_10002490_pt1 | contig 10259 bp, 8 predicted proteins | sample III_Fen_E2_2_FD_200455 | JGI IMG/M metagenome (GOLD analysis project Ga0302285, IMG submission 200455) | Peat permafrost microbial communities from Stordalen Mire near Abisko, Sweden - III_Fen_E2_2 | ecosystem: Environmental > Terrestrial > Soil > Wetlands > Permafrost | place: Sweden: Abisko...
AGTTAAAGTATTGAAGCAGCTCAAATTAGAATCATACAAAAATGCTTTCCTCAATCTAAGCTTGCCGAGTTTCATCCAATCCGAACCCTTAGCCGCTCCTTGCTTTAAGCTAAATGGGTTTATTAAGGCGACTGCTTGGGATAGATGGGAAGTCAAAATATCTAAAGAGAATGATACAATCGAGAAATTATTCAGTTATTTAGCAAAGACTTATTCACTGATTCCTCATGATCTAACATAAGGAACTAAACCAATTTACATCGAACAACTAATGCTACTGTCAAACAAAGAGACAGAAAGAAAAGAACTGCTATCATCAAAGCTTTCGAAGATGCTGGAATTCCAAGTAAGGAGGAGTTCAAAAATCTATTTGTTGTTATTAATTTGGTTTTTTTTTGTAAAACAAGATGGAAGAAGACAACTTCATCGATATCGGAGTGTCATTTACTATATCTTCATCAGAAACTGAGTTCGTCAAAGGGGTTCCACTTATTCGTCTTGTGTTTTCAGGTTGATAAACTCAACACCCACAAATAAACTTGTTTTGTCTTAAAAATATTGAAATTGATTATTACAAGTGTTTAACTGATTGTATTAAACAAACACAGACAGTTTTTACCCTCCTAATGATTATTTTGCTTTGGGCATTTGTTGACAAATTAAAGAGACGTATTTCAAGAAACATCCTTTCAAATATGAATATTGAGTATTTCATATCTCAAAAGTGCACTGTCTAATATGAAGTTCATTCACATTTTGAGATATTCTGCATAATCCAGAGAACATTTCGAAGATTCATATGTTGTTAGGTTGATTTTTTGAATTACCTATTCATAGTCTTTTCCTTTGTACCCAGCTTTTCTAATCAGATATTATAGAGTTGTGCTTTGGTCCCAAGAATTAATTGTGGCAACTTCAGGTAAATATGTGGCATGACCGGAGAAACCATTATGAGTAAAATCGATTATTATGCCGTGCTTTCCGATGGTCCAATCAAGAGCTGATTTGTTTTCCTAAAAGTTTACAAGCAGACTCACTCCTACATTGAATCTAGGGAGATCCTTCGAGTTGATAGGTTCGAAACGTGAATCCTCGAATGCGCTAATCATTGCATATTGAGGCAGAACTTTTTCTATTTTTTCTTGAGAAAATGTACCAATGCACCCTCTTAAAACTCCATCAAAGAGCCAAGTCACGAAAAGAGGAGTTTTAATCTTCTAAATAGATTCAGGAAAAGGAGGGGTAGGTGCCTTATTCAGTGCTGCTCTTATAAGATCAAAGCAATATTTGCAGTGCTCCTTGGTTGCTTGTGGCTTAACTGCTGAAGGATCCATTTTGTTAGGAGTATTTAAAAAGTCAATTTTTTTGTTTTGTAAATTCTTAAATTAATTAATGATTTATGAAAATATATGATCAGAGAGCAGATTTCTAATGGTATTAGTAGTCCAACATTATGATCAGTTTGATGATTGATAAAAATACCCACAGATTAATCAGGAGATTATCTTTTATTTGAAATTACTTCTATTCTAATCTCGAAACAAAAACAAAATGTTCTGGAAATCAACTAATAAATTAACAATAATTAAGTAAAAATGAAATAAATTATGTACACAAATAAACTGCAAACTCATTCTGTTTGAAACCCATTACAGGCATCACAAATATTAGGAATGTCTCTACGAAGCTTAATGCATTCGTAGGTACTAAATTCTATTATCTTCGAACAAGCTTTGCATGGTTTTTTATAGCTAGATTTTTCTACAAGAGGCTTGCATGAGCCGCACATTAGCCTAGAGTTACTTTTCTTTGAATTTATATATTTGTCTAGAGATATAACTGTTGTTTCTTAGCAGAAATCGCAGAGTTAACTAATATTTTATTAAACTATTTCCTGCTTTTTTTCTTGTTCTGACTCGAGTTCAGTTGGGCGATTATTACCAATAGAGTTCATATCTGTAAAGAAACTATTATGCATAGGAATCACAGCTGTATCGAAAGGATTTATTAATTACAGTTATCTGCAGTAATCGTTACATTCATGAGTAGCGAAAAATCTAAGAATTCCTTCATATCCAAGATTTCCATCACCGAAAGACTCTGAATCAAGACAGTGAATCTGAGGATCAGTGAGAATACCTGTTTGATTTCCCTGTAAATCCACAACGGCGAGATATCCCTTTGAAAGTTGCCATGAAAAATGAGAGAGAGTCTAAGCAAGTTGACTGTAGATATTGGTAGAATCAGAAACAAATCCAGCATTATTATTGAATTTCTCATAATTTCCTTCGATGAATTGCTCGAAGTAAAACAGAGGGCTAGAACTGTAAGGGAATGTCATTTCATAGATGAAACAATCAATGAACTGAAGAATCGGTAAAGATCTTCTTTAATTTTCAGTCTAAACTTTGTTGCGTTCAGATTCAAGAAGCTTGCTATTGAACTCCTTGACAATATATTTGCAGACAATTTAGGTTAGAATGTCCTTTTGCAAATCTTATACACCCATTTTCTTTTATTTTTCTTCTTTTTTAACTTGCTTTGCTACCATTTTCTGTTTCAGATACAAATCCTTTGCATGGTAAGCGTAACGCATAGCTCCCTCTGAGAATACAAGATTGCTGAGACGAACTTTAGTACCAAGAAAGAAAGTACGAACTTCTAAATTCTTCCAGTTGATTTCTGTGTTGCCCCTGTAATTTTTAACTAATTCAAAGGAGTGACACACTGCTTAGTAATCGTTAAAGTTTTCAAACTTATCCCAATCAAACGCTCCCTTCAAGTACAACACTTTCTGCACACGTTCTTTTAGCTTTTTCTTTCCTTGTCTCTCTTTGGTTTCTTCTATTGTTTCGAAATAGTGGGCAGGAAATTATGAACGTAGCTCTTCGATTTCTAGTTTTTTTTGGATTTTCTCACGTTCTGCTTTTTGACTAACTGCTTCAATGAATTACCGTTTGCATGTCTTCTCCAATTTTTCCTCATAGTCGCTGTCTCCAGAATCAAATTCTTCCTCTTCGAGTACCTTCGTCTCTCGTAACTAATCAATAAGCACGTTTCTGCCAGACAGAGTAGCTTATTTTCTTTCTTTGGAGTGTGTTTTTGTGAAACTTTTTCTATATTTTTTATTTTCCATAATTAGTTTGTATGCACTTCCAAGTTTTCCTTCTTCGTTAAGAGCAATAGCTCCGCTACCACTTCCAATACCACTTCTTGAAAACGAAGCAGTAATAGTAGATTTCACTGACTCATGCACAGCTGAAGAGAGATTTACCTTTTCTCCACCTCCTCCAGAATTTGATGTTGCTTTTTCTTTAATACTCTTTAATCCCATTGATTACCCGTATTCAGCTTTCATGATGCTAAACATCTTTTTTGTTACATCATTGATCTCAACAGCTGTGAAATCAATTCCTTTTCTTGAGAAATCTCTCATTAAGTCTTCTATTTTTCTCCCAGAAGGATCTCCTTAAGGATAATCATCACTTGTGGAATCGTGATATTTCGAGCCATGGCATGGACTATCTGCAATAAAGATTGCTTGCTAAGCTACCGATTGCCACTCGAATTGCAGTGCATTATATAAACCTCCAGCGACATCTTCACTAAAAAAACAAAGGTATTTATTTGCATGAGTTCATTGAAAATAATAAAAAAATTGGAAAACTGATAATCTTGTAATCACTTTATAATATTAAAATAATTGATTCTTACGCTAAATCACCGCCTCCACTGCATCTGACTCTTTTAATTTATTCAGAGAACTCCTTGATATTACGAGTAAATTGAATTTCAGTGTATCTATTAGAAGAATCACAATAATCTCGATATCCCGAAAATGCAACTCTTAGATCAATAGAAGGAAAGTCATCAAAGATTGTTGAAAGAGTTGAATCAACATATTAAATTGTTTAGTTAATCCAAGGACTCATTGATCCAGTTATATCAATAATGAAGCACAAATCAAGAGAACCACGAGAATATTTATTGTTTCCTTTTGCTTTCTTTTATTCTAGGAAAGGTCTTAAGATTTTTAGATCTTAGTTCAGCTCAATATGACTAGATCTGAAATCTTCCATCTTTAACCCTTTCACAATCTTCTTAGGCTAAATCTATATTTCTTTTGATTCTTCTTGAGGATCTTCAGTTTTAATAGCATGCCTGTAAGAACACTCATTACCTCTAGGACAGCTGTTAACCAAGAAGAGAGGACAATCGACAAACTTATGAGGGTATAGTGCAATAATGTTTGTTTGGACAAATTCCCCAAGATTTACCAATATGACTATAAGGACATTTTCTTTAGGAAGAGGACATGATCCCATATGATAGTCATGGCAAGCTAGATGCTTTTAAACACTCACGTTGCTCATTGTTATTGTTTTTTGAGATATATTTGGAAAAAGAAAATGTTTGTTGTTTGCGAAAATTAATAATTTGTGAAGTGCAATTCTTTGATTTTAACAACTAAAAGAGGGAAGGGGAAGAATTATATTTCTGATAAAAAACTAGACGCTTTTAGTGTTTTTAAATGGATTTGCATCTAAAAGAATTAATTACTATTCCTGCTCAAATTCTTTTGGAAGTTATCTATTGTAATTCAATTTTTTTAGCTTGGGGATATGTAGAAAATACAAATTACTAGAGTAGATATGAAATCTCTCACTTTCTAGCTTAGAGTCCTTTAGCTTTTGGGAAATTTTCTGCATCGACAGTGCTAGAAGAGCTTGTACTTGCACTTTTTTTGCCACTTTATGGTCTAGCTGACGCACCACCTTATGGTTTTGTTGAAGGTCTTTTCTTAGCACTCTATTTTCTTGCATTTGCAGCAGCTTTTTTCTTTCTCTCTTCAGGAGCAATCTCTTCTTCTCTCATGGGAGCTTCATCTGTATAGACGAAAAATACATTAGGATGTCCTTCTGCTTCAAGTTTAAGTATTTCTTCAACATCTTCCTAGAATTTAATATCAGCGTCTTATTGTTTTTTGTCTTCAGTGCTTCTAAGCAAATTGCCAGCTAATTAAAGATTTGGATACAGCCACTCGTCTTGCTCTTCGTTAAACTAAGCTCTCATCTATTTGAAAGAAAGTCCATTTATAACCAATGAATAGCAAGAAAATAACAATTACCTGAAGACGTTCAAGTTCTTTTTCTGGAATAAAATACTCCAGAATCAGGTTCTTAAGTTTCAACTCCTTTTAAAGAAGTCGCCGACGTTCTTGCAATTCCTCAATATCAGACACATAGAACTCCTCTAATTCCCTATTTTCAGCTTCAATTTATTTTAATCGACCAGAAAGAGCTTTGATGCGCTTAGTCTTATCCTTTTCTTCCTCTTCTTCATTTTTATATCTACGATTTAGATCCAACGCCAATTCTTCATTTCGTTTAATTTCTTCATCAACTTGTCTCTCTTTGTCTCGTTTTGCTTAGAGCTCCTATTGAGCCTTGTTATATTCCCTCTCTTTTTCCAGTGCTTTTTGCATTATTTCATCTCCTTAAATAACTTTTTCCTGCATTTTATTGAGCTTCTTCAACAATTTCTCCTGTTATTCTCGTTGCTTTGCTTCTCGTTCTTCCTTTTCATTCAATTATTGAAGCAACTATGCTTTCTAACTCTCTTGCAGCTTTTTATCTTCTTCAATTTTTTTGACTTCACTTTAATACTTTTTCTCTACTTCACTCTTTTCTAATTCTAATTTCTACTGTAAAAGTTTCACCTTTTCATCATCATTCACAGTAATCAACTTTTCAACCTATGAATTTGACACAATCAGCAAAAGAAGGTATAATTGTTTTAGTCTCAAACAATAATGGGCACATCTGAATCAGCGCTACTATTTTCATTAATTTTACCTAAATGATCTCTGTTTCTAAGACAGGATTTCCATTTTGATCTACTGAAGAGGCCAACTATTATTTAAGTTTAGTAATTTCTTCTTAGAATTATCTAATCATGGCATCTTTGGGATCTTCGTTGATTTTAGCGTGATTCTGAATTGACTTAGCTCTGTGAGCGTATCTCAGAGTTGACATAGTTTCATCAAAATTATCATCAGCAGGGCCAACATTTGCTACCATGACAGTCTTAGTATTTCCACCAAGAGAGTCTTACAGTAACCTTGTCAGCTTGGAATCTCTGTATGGGACATGAGTAGCCTTTGGGTCAATGAGAGCTGAAATGACATTTCCCAGCGTAGTTAGACTTTAATTGATGTTAATAGCCTCTTTTAGTCTGCTACCAGTGGCTTATGTTTTACTTTATCTTTCTGAACCAGCCAGATCAACAAGATTAAGTTTTCCAGCTCTAATATGACTTTCTCCATCTGTCATATCACATCGCTCAATTGTAATAGAGAAAATAGAGTGCGAGCGAGAAGAGTCTTAATTCATATTTGTTGCTCCAACTGCTCTATTTTCACTACCTTGCTTCAACTTTTCTCTTAATTCTTCCTAATCCTGAATCATAAAAGTGGATAAATCCTTGACATAAATTCCACTTCCAGGCTTTTCACGCAGTTCTAGCTTCTTCACACTCTTTTATAATAGATCCCGAATTTCTTCATTATACAGCTCAAGAAAGCTAACTCTAACCAGAAATTGAACATTTGGAGTTCCTTTGATCGCTCTAAAAATATGCTCGAATGTTCTTGGAATGATACCTCTCAGACTTTTTGGTTCATCTTTTCCCTCCATTGTGTGCGTTTTACCTGTACCAGTTTACCCATATGCAAATATTGTCCCATTATATCCTTCTAATACACTCTCTACAATCGGATAAGCAGTATTCTTGTAGACTAATTCTTGTTCCACTTCTGGTTCAAAAGTGGAATCAAATGTGAATACCTTTGGCACTTCACTGGTGTCTCCTTTAGGGTTTATAACTGAGATTTCTCCTCGAGACTGATTAACTTTAACAACAGGTTGCATATTGGACTCTTTTTCTTTGGAATTCAAAGGCCTGCATCTCACAACAACCCTAACACATTCATCATTTTTAGATTCTTTTTTGCTCATCGTAGTGGTTTCTTTTATTTTAATTTGAAAAGATGTATTATCTGCCAATTAACAAAGGAAATTCTTCCCAACTGTTTCTAATATTCACACTCATTTTTTGCTAGAAAATGCTAAAGTCTTAGCAAAAAATCAAATTCGTTTTCTATGCTAATTTAAATGAAAGCAGGTTAACACAACAAATTATTATTAATTTCCTTTATTTATGGGATACCCTGTAGCAAGATACTTAAAAATTATTAAAGATACTTAAAAATTATTAAAGATACATAGGGAGGGAATCAAATCTGAGGATTGGTAAGAGATTAAATCGATCAGACACATAAAAAGAAAGAAAAAAAGACAGGAAATACAACTTAGTCAAACTATGGCAGATATTTCTAACAAAACCTATCTTAGTAAGTTAAAGCAATTCGAAAACTCTCAATGAAGTTCTTAAAGCAAGTAAATTCTTATTAGCAATGTCCTTTTTTTAAAACACTCATTTTATCCTAATTTTAAGCTAATCCTAAAGATCCTCCTCTTAAACCATGAGAAAGTGAACGACACCCCCACATCCCCCCTCCCCTCCTCATATCATTTCTGAGATGGAGATGTTGAGAAGTAGATAGACACAATAGCAGCAGAACTGATAAAAAGAAAAGCAGATGAGAGGAGAACAAAAATAAAGACGGGATTCAATTGTAAATAAACCATAAGAAGATAATTTCGAAAAAATGGTTGATCCTTAATAGGTAATCTTTTCAAATTGGATTGCTCAAAAAAGGCGATTTTAAAGCTGGTCATTTAAATTCAATCTAAGAAACAAAATTTGCCAGAAAGAAGATAGTTATTATTGTTTTGATGGTATTTTTTCAGCAATAAGGATCATTGAAGTTGCAACAAGAATAAATCACCTCTCCAACTTTCGATGTGAATGAAGAGAAAAATCCGGATGCGAGCTTGAAATAAATTGTTATGACTATTCAAACGAACGGAGATGGAAATAGTCAAAGTATAGTGTGAAAAAGACAAAAAAGAACTAGCTACTAAACTCGAGAATTATATGAAAACAACAGATGCTAAACTCGAGAATTATATGAAAGCAACAGATGCTAAACTCGAGAATTATATGAAAACAACCGATGTGAATGAAGAGAAGAGTCAGGACTCGAGTTTAATATGTATGGAATTCCTTTCTTCAGCTTGCTTTTTTTTGTCTTCTTTTTTCTATCCTTTAAATATCTTCATCTCTTTATGAATAGTCATAACAATTTATTTCAAGCTTTTTAATATAAAAAAATCAAGATGAAGAAGTGAATTCCATACATACTAAACTCGTGAATTATTTGAAAGCAACAGATACTAAGTTTAAGTAAATTAATGAATTTATAACAAGTCTCTAGTAAATTTAGCAACAAGTCTTTGAGAAGGATACTAAAAACATCTGTAAGTCTAGACTATGAATAAAAAAAAATCAATTTTCTTCAAAACCTCCAATTAATATGTATACTTAAAAGAACTCAATAAAAAAAAGCTAAGGGAAATTCTCCAAATATCAGTAACAAGAATAAAAGAACGACTGGTTGAGCCAACTTGCTCTCATGTTTACCACCTTCAAGACAACCGAAAAACCAACTGTTTTGATTTAGACACCATGGAGTCTAAAGTTTCTCTCCCCTGTTCTTCGGATACAGAACTTTAAAATAGTGATAAGAATCCAGTTTATTATAAGGATCATCCACCACCTTATTCTACTAAAGATCAATCTTTCCTTATTATGCCATTCTCCTAGGATGAAGATACTCTTATATTCTCTCAAGATCATGTGATTACCCTTGATTAACCATATATCTGAACATGTAGAAATCTATCCATTTCTTAAATTCTGAGATCAAAAAGGAACTTAGAAATATGGCTTGCCCTTCGGAATCGTCTTCATTTAGCTAATACTTCAAATGAACTCCTTTCTGGAACCAATATATTAGGAATCTATGGACTAACTCACATATTTAATCAATGTCCATTTCCAAGAATAGCCCCCTGTTCTCTGATCTCAGAACAGAATTTCAACTCTGCAACAGCTTGGTTCAATTCGACTACCCTGGATAATACTTGCATATTTCACAACAGCAATTCATTTCGGATTAGAAAACCTTCCGAAACATGCTACAGCAGAATATATCGACTACTTCATAGCTATCTCCATTTTTGAAACTTAATCCCTCTAAGGAAGTGAGCTAAGCAGATAAAGAACCATATAACAAGTAAAGTTGTTACGACTACCTTCATAAAAAAACTTTCTGAATATGAAAAATTTGAATTAAAACAAAAACTCTTTTCAATAGAAAGCACCATAGACGAAGAGGATTGCGATACAAGAATCGAATCATCTACAGAAAAAGATAATTCCGAGATAATAGAATCGAAAGATGATTCATCGATTCCCTCATATTAATAACACTCTTTTCTAGAAGATAATTTAGAAAACTTTAACCACTAGAACGCTATCATAATAAGACCTAATTACCGAGAAGAAGGTGATTACGAAGAATCATCAATACTTTTCACAGAAGAAGAGAGTGAAATCGAACTAGACAAAATGATAATTGAGAATTCAGAGATCAACGGGAATTTAGAAACCAACTGGAACTTGGAGATCAACTGAAATTCAGAGACCGATGGGAATTCAGAAACCAGTGGAATTTCAGAGATCAATGGGAGTATCAATTTCTTTGGGAATATTGAGATCAAAAGCGGCTTAAACATAAATCAAAATCAAAATATCAACAACAAAGGGGGACTTCTCGGAAACTTTAAAGATTATGAACTTAGTCACTCAGTGCCCATTATGATTCCCTTTATTGAAGAGAGCAGAAAATTATTCCCTCCATACGAATTATCATCTAATAACTCCACAATAAAAAACTAAGAAACCAATTTATTGCTGAAGAAGAGAATTCCTTAAGAAAACACTCTCGAGTAAATTTCTTAGAATTAGAAGAGGAACTAAGTACAGGACTCAGTTTAACAAAAACAAAATGATATTATATGAAGGTCGGTTTAAAAGATCCTTCTTGTTAATATTATTTAGCATTCCTCACTATTAATACAAAAAAAAATAGATAAATTTTGAAAGAAAGCATCAAATCTCTTTTGCTGTGTTATTGATAATCGAAAAGCTGACTGTTTAACATGTAGTGTGAATGATAAAACTGAATTGATTAGCTAAGCAAGATAAATAATAGTAGAATATTATGAAATCAG
>Ga0302285_10002492_pt1 | contig 10255 bp, 10 predicted proteins | sample III_Fen_E2_2_FD_200455 | JGI IMG/M metagenome (GOLD analysis project Ga0302285, IMG submission 200455) | Peat permafrost microbial communities from Stordalen Mire near Abisko, Sweden - III_Fen_E2_2 | ecosystem: Environmental > Terrestrial > Soil > Wetlands > Permafrost | place: Sweden: Abisko...
TAAACGAAGGCAAGCAGAAATATTCTGAAGCAAAAGAGTGCTTCCTCAAAGCTCTTGAATTGAATCCAACTCTCTGGGTGGCGTATGAGAAAATATGCAAAATCAGTGATCTTGAAATCATTCCGTACACAGTAAGAGGATTATCTAAAATAACGAATTTTTGACTTATTTTTAGCAAAAATAATTCAAATTTTTTATATTATTGGAAGGTTTTTTGTGAGAAGAGATATGCCTAATACATTGCAGGAAAGAAACCAAAAGCACCTTTTGCATCGTTTGCGTCTTCTGCAATCAATCAACAAGCATAGTAACTACTCAAACAGACCAAAGAGCCTGTTAACGATACAGAAGAGCTTTCTCAAGTTATCAAACCTCGTACTCTCTTCCATCCAAGTAGCAATTATTTATCTAATCCAAAATAAATAGAAAAATATTTTTTTCATTGTTTTGCTCAGAAGAAATAGGATTTTCACGGATTCCGGCATCTTTGATCAAGCCAATAAGCATCTAACTTGGTTAGACTTCAGTAACTTCATCGTAAATACTCCCAAATCAATAAGAGATGCTTCTTTTAAATTTTGTGTAATTTTCTTTTTTACAGAATTGGAGTCAAAACAGAAATCGGTTCCAGAGGTACAAGTGCAAAGAGAAGAAAATCTTCAAAACTTCTAGATCCTAGTGGACCCTTATTCGGATAGCAACTGATATCTTCTCAAGGATAAGCAGGTGTCTTTGATTCAAAGTTACCTCCAATTTAGCCTCCTTAATCACAACAGATTTCGTATAGTGCAGTTACTTAATAATTTGCACAGCTTGTTGGATCCAGCAATCAAACTTTCCAATAGCAGACAGGGTAATAATTTAGTATGGGAGGATCCAGCCAGCCAGGAAACCTAGGAGCGAACAGTAATTCCCTTTTCGAAGGAGAATATTTTGGGCTCAAAGCAAATAATAACAATAATATGCCTATTCAATAACAATAATAATCAACAAATGTTTTTGGATAATAAAATTATTAAAATGGTGGGTACTCAAATACCTTCATCGGACAGTCTAATCGATAAGAATTACAAGATGAATCCAGCAATTCTATGAATAGCAATAGTGAAAACAGCAATGGAGCACCAATAAGAGATATTTGCACTTTATTAAAGCGATTTGGAGAAGCATTCTATCATATGTCACTTTATCTCTGCAAAGAGGCTATCGAATTGTTTAATAATCTCCCAAGGAATCATTACAACACAGGATGGGTACTAACTAATATTGGTAGATGTTACATGGAAATAGTGAAATACAGTGAGGCTGAGAAATATTATGCAGAAGCCCTACGAATTGAGCCATACCGCTTAGAAGGAATCGAGTACTACTCAAGTTGCTTATGGCATTTGAAAAAGTAAGTTGAGTTATGCTATCTCTCATAGCAAGCTTTAGAGCGTTCATTATTCGCACCAGAGACTTGGATTGCAGTTGGAAATTGCTTCAGTTTACAAAAAGAACATGAAAATGCATTGAAGTTCTTTCAAAGAGCAATTTAGCTCAATCCAAGTTCAGCTTATGCTCATTCTCTCTGCGGCCATGAATTTGTCTACAATGAAGATTTCACAAAGGCGAGGAAGTCCTTCCAGCAAGCGCTCAACTTTGATCTAAGAAACTACAATGCCTGGTGGGGATTAGGAAATATTTTCTACAAACAAGAAAAGTACAACCGAGCAGCTGAACATTTCCAGAAGGCCATCACCATCAACTAGAAGAACCCAGTGCTCTATTCGTTTTTAGGCATGAGTCTCGCAGCAGATAGGAAATTCAAGAAAGCCCTTGAATTCTTTGAAAGTTCAGAAAGACTTGACCCTAAAAATGGACTAAATAAATTCCAAAAAGCAAACACTCTAGTGAAGCTTGAGAATTATGATGCAGCTCTAAAAGAACTCTAAGAACTACATCTAATGATGCCAAAGGAAGCTCCTATACCTATGCTTATCGGGAAAGTATACAAGAAACTAAAAAAAGTAGACATGGCCTTGAAATATTTCACAGATGCACTTGATCTAGAAAACAAAGATTCCCAGAGAATTAAGGCACTAATAGAGTCTCTCCATCAAGAGAGCAATGATTTTGTTGAGGATCTTGATCTTTGAGAGTTTCATCAACAACTTTTATATTAAAAATTTTAGTTTAAATTTTAGTTTTTGAAGATGCACAACTTCTCTTAAAATGGTTAAATCATTTGATTTCTGTTTGACAACAAAAGACAATCATATTGACAAAGTGTATTGAATTATGATAATTTGAAGGGAAAATTCAAGAAAATGTAGATAATCTCTGTTGATTTTGATGAAAAAATGAAGGACAATTAACATAAAAAAGATTGTTTTTCCAATAACATACAAAAATATTATTTTCAATTGAGAGCCCATGCATTCTTGATAAGCTCTTCAAATACATCGTCGCTCTAGATAGCCATGCTCACTGCAGAGTAGTAATCTATCCATTCCTAAAATAGCATAAAATACAATTGAAATATCTTTATTCTTGAAATCCAAACAATTATTGCATGTGATTCTTACACAAATACTGATTTTTCCGTTTTTGCCATTGTCGATGAAGTTCATTAAGAACTCCAAAAATCCTTCTTGTTCAGTCATTTAACCGTTCACAACTTTTGGGTGCTTGCTGCAGTTGTAAATTCCTCTAAAAATACACCAAAAAAAACAGATAGAGATAAAAAATATGCATCAAAATGTATTTCCAAAACATTTTACCTTAAATCACGAATTTCTACGTAGCCAGAGTGAGTATTATCGAATTTATCGAAAGCATTTTTCACAACTGTGCTTCTTCTATCAGATAAATCTCCCTGTTAAAAGAAAAAGTTATTCATAATTTTTTGTTTAGAAAAAAAAAATGGCTGTGTTCGAAAAATATTTTTTTTTGCAATTTAATTACTCTGATAGTAGTGAGGAATTCTTCGAAATCAACAGTGCCATCATGATTTTTATCGAAGTATTGATGTAACAGCTTTTAATATTATCAATGTTGTTAGGTCAATGGAAAATAAGATCTTAAGAAATGCATGGAGATCTTAAATTTGAATTTTGGATTACATATGACTCCTACTTTGTGAGAGAAACTCCATTCTCTTTGAGACCAATGAAGAACTCATCTTTATCGACTTTTGTGTTATGATCGAATGAATCAAGCTTTCTGAATGTCTTCGACAAACCACGGATGGTGTTTTGACTTTTTGACAAAAGTGCAGATACGACTCTGTTAAGTACTGTTGTAAATATGTAACGAATCAGAATTATGAAAGTGTACAGTATGTCGCAATTATTCAACGATAGTTTTTTCTTTCTTGTTACGGATTTCGATATCAGAAGACATTATTTGTATGAGAGGTTGATTTTGTGATGTTTTTTATAAACTTTGAAACTTTTTATTTAGAAGGAAGTTATTAATTTATTTATTAACAGACAAGACTATTTAGTAGGAAATCAAAAAATAGACTGGCTTCTTGAGTTTTAATATTTTCTTAAAGCTGATTCTTTCTCCTTCATAAGTTAATTAGATAAATCATTTCTCTAAAAAGAAATGTTTCAATATTTATTAGTTCAAGAACGAAAAACTGAAAGAGAGATGCTTTAAATCTAAAATATGCTTGTAATACGCACTAAAATTTAAAATGATTTGTAAATATTAAATAACTTTATATTTTAAATATTTTAATCTTGCTAATTTTCTTTTGATTATTGTTTGAACATATTATTAAACCAGCAGAATAGAAAATTAGTAATTGTTCCTTAATTGGTTTCAAGAATAAAAATGATGTGTCAGCATTCAGATTGATTTTTCAATTTTGTTAAAACATGATAAAGCTGTTTTTGGCAGACAATTAATTCAATTTTCAGTGGGAATAAGCAAACAAACAAAAGATCTCAAAATTTTTTAACTAAACATAAAGAAAATCACTCATAAATGAACAAAGAACTCTCAGCTGAAGAAGCTGCAACAGAGGAGCTCTCCTAAAAGTTCGATTTCAAAGGTCTAAAATACAGGGCGAGTTGTCAGATATTTTAAATAATTTGTCTTGTATTTTCAGGAAAAATGCCGGAGACCATCCGAAAGGAGATCAATGTGGAGCTTTTTAAGCAAGAAAAAACAATTATCTTTGTAAATTATGGTCCTCCTTCTTCGTTGTGCATTGCTCATCTAAAAACTGAGCTGATTCTTATTTCCGTGTTTATTTTCCGTATTCAAGAGGTTGGAGGAAATGCGAGAGACGATTGACAAGGTGTTTAGTTAATTGAACGATTTAGACAATCGATACAGTGAAATTCAAGGCATCATTAATTCAGAAGCAACTAACTTCAACAAACTTGGAAACGATGTAGAAATGATAGAAAACCAGCGTTAAATGGTTGAAACACGTACACAAAACCAACAAAAGCTCTAGGAAACATTAAATATCTTACTCTCCGGTTTGCAACTCTCTGAAGAAGAATTCAACACCCTAAAAAGCCCAAAGTTTTCTTCAGCAGAAGATCTTCGAAGAGCCGAAGATGCTGTTGAGAAAGTAGGAAAGTTTCTTAAATTCCAAGTGGACAAATTTCGAAACATGAAACTCTACCAAGATTAAGTTGACATCATGGATTAGTAGCTCACAGTCTTCACTTCTTTAGTAGGATATTTCATTTAATAAACATGTTTCATTAAAGAGTTTTGTTTTGACAAAATTAAGTTAAAAGAAGATTTGTAAAAAGTTGCTAAAAAAAGTAGCCTAGTACCTGCTAGAGATGAAGATACTGGAGATAAAGCTGAATCACTGCTGAGTTCAATAGATCCTAGTGGGTATAAATCAGCAGTCATGCAGAGGAGACGACTCATGAAGAGTTTAATAAATGCTAAAAGTAACTCTTAAAAGTATGTAGTTTCTTTATTGAATAGTGTGAAAGAAGGAGCTAAGAGTTCAATAGAGCGGAGCTGCAAGTAATTAGAGAAGAGTTTTCGCAGTTAGATCGAAAGATAAACAATAATTAAAAGCTAATGTAGCTTTAGTAGTAAATTAAGTGTGCCAGTTGAGCAAATAGCTTTAGCAGAAAGTTCAACTAACCCAAATTCGCTCATAAATGTGTTTATAAATCTGCTGAGTCAAGTGGCATCGCAAATTGATCTCGAACTGAATTATTGGAGTAAATTCTTCTCATTCGACTCTAAGAAATATACCAAGGAAGACACTGAAATTTAAGAATTTGTCGCAGATGCATATTATCCACTTTTCACACTTCTGAGGAAAATTGCTGAGGATTGTTCAGTTTCGTCGCCAATAGCTGCTTATTCTTTCCTTATAGCTGCCAGAAACTACTTACTTTAGAAGACAGAAGACGAAGAAGAAGATGAAGAGAAAGATAATTAAGATAGTGAAGATGGCAAATCAGATTCAAAAATTGGATTTACATCTAATTCTTCATCATCTTCAAGAATATCAACTATTTCCTAGAAAGACGACCAACCCAGCAGCTCACAATCAGCTAAACGGCCTAGTAGAGCATCTGCATCTCAAGCAGGAATTATGCTGACCTTTGTGCAAGATTTTACTTCTTCAATCAACAAAATAAAAAATGCAGCCATCAAAGAATACATTTCATTTCTCGAAGGAAAAGACCACAATGTTAAATATTCACCACCATTCGAAGAATCTATTGTCTTTGCAGTAAAATAAAGACAAACTTTTGAAATTATTCTCTCTTATTCAATTACATTCGTTACTTATTGCTTTCAACTCAACATATCTGGTTGTAAATTCATTTAAATAGGATGCCTTTCGATTAATGCTGAGTCTATTTGGATCCTACATGAAAGATAATTTCGACAAAGATCTCAGTCTCTATGCCTCCAAATACCTTGAGTAATCCTTTAGCTATCAATTTTAAGATTTAAGTATATTTACTAAATTATATTGAATGACAGATGGATACAAAAAGAGAGCAACAAAAATGAAAAATACACAAACATGAGAATGATCACAAATTTGCAAGTCATTATGATGAAACTAGGAGACGCTGCAATGACTCCGTACAAGATTTTTTTCAAGAAAATATCAGCTGCCTACAAAGAAAACCAATCGGACTACTGCATTTATTTATTTTGCTATAATTTCGCCAAGTTCTCTGTAATTTTATTATTCTATTATTAGAAAAATATTACTAATTTATTATTATTGCTCTTTTTTCTTTGAACTGGTAACCTTGGAGGATTTTTTTAACTTTCATTCAAAAATCAACAGGAAATGTGGTTCAAGATCAAAGAAATCCATCCAACAGACTGGGAAAGTGAGGTTCCTTTTAAAGCTTCTAAATTTGTTCAATCCATTGAATCTACCTTTTCCAAAGTACCCAAAAATCTATGCAGTTTTAGTTGAAATTATAAAAATGAATTGAAACTTTTACTAGATTGACAAAGAAGTTGAACCAATAATAAAGAGAATGAAGAAGCATTTCTGTAAGGATTAACAGACAGTCCAAAAGCAATTTGATGCTCTTGCTGTAAGATGCATAAAACAAAAAATATTTTCATGAAAAAAAAAATAATTCCAATAAACTAAAGATCAGCTTTTAGAAAGAAAAAAAATTGTTTTGGGTATCCTTTTATGATTTAGGAGTTTATCATTGAGTAGTACGCAGAAATAGAGCAACTTTGCATGAAAGTTCTGAAAATAAAGGTGACCCCTTCACTTTCAGAAGTGCAATCAAATCTTAATAGAAAAAAAGAGTACTTAGCTTGAGTGAAGAGATTTGTATGGTTATATAAATCTTTTCTATTAAATATTGCTTGATTACATTTATTGGCTATCATAAGAGAATGAAAAGGTTCGGTTGTTGATAAATAAGAAGAAGCTCTAAGTTTATATTGTGAAAATAAACATTAATTGGTGATTTATTTCAAATGCGAAAAACGTAAATTAATACAAGAAAATAAACTAAAATTACAAACTCTTTTAAGGCAGTTTATCTTAATAATGATGTTAATTAAAATGAAGTTAAAACAAGCGATATCAAATGCAAGCTTTTTGGTCGTCTGGGATTGTTGTTTGGAAATGAAAATAGTCTATTAAAATAATCTTTCTATATTTATAAGCTTAAATGCAAAAATAAAGGAGAGAACAAAATGGCTGAAGGAGCTGATTGGATATCCAAGAAAATTGATAAGTTTATTGTTGTCAACAAGAAACTTGGGAAGGGCGCATTTGGGACAGTGTTCAGAGGATACTTCGAAGACGATGAAAAAAAGTTAATTGCAGCGAAGTAGATTCTGATCAAAAACATCTCAGGTTCAGACAAAATGATCAAACTGAACAAGAGGGAGATAAAAAATCTCCAGAAACTTGACAGCAAGTGTATGTATAGGATTAATTAGAGATATTTTATGTTGTTTTTGGTTTTATACAAACCTTAAGGCAGATTTTTTTTGCTTTTTATTTTGAAATATTAATATTCAGAAGCTTTATGATGTATCGAGGACACCTAATAATCTGTACATGTTCTTGGAATATTGTATGGATGGTAATCTGAAGGAGTATCTCAAAAAGAAGAAGGGCGGATCTCTTAGTGAACCTGACTGAATCAATAAAATTCTTCAAGCACATCGTTGAAGGATTCAAGGAATTATAGAAACATCAGATAATTAATAGAGAGATAAAACCAACAAATATCATGTTGAGCTAAGGAAGAGCGAAAATATCAGATTTTGGGTTTTTCAGATTACTCGAGGAAGATAATTAATAGTATTTAAGGTTCTGGGTTTTCTTGTATTTGTCACCTTAGATCCTTGAAGGTACCAAATTTTCATCGAAATGTGATGTCTGGAGTGTCGGATTAGTATTCTATGAGATGCTTTATGGGAAAACTCCATGGATTGGCATTTCTTAATTGCATCTATTCCACAATATCAAAGAAAAGCCCTTAGTATTTCCAGCTGAACCAGTTCGAAGTGATAAAATTAAGAATCTCATCAAGAAAATGCTACAACTCAAAGAAGAAGATAGAGTATCATGGTAAGATGTCTTCAACGATGATCTGATTGTAGGTGACAGACGCATGCTAGAGGAGAGTGTTAGGCTAATTGAGAATATCGGTGATGATCTAGAGAAATCCGTGATAGAAAATGGTGCTTACATGCAAACAAACCTTGTAGCATAATATCTTAAGAATGGAGAAGATGACAACAGTTAAACTGAAAGTGATTAAAAAGACAAAGTATCACCACCACCTTCTCTTACAACTTAATAATAATAATAATAATAATAATAATAATAATAATAATAATAGTACTCAAGAGAATGACATCTTCATCTTGATTCCTCACTCTGTTTATTTTTATGATTTTATCAATCTATTTTTTTTAAATGAATTTGTTCTACAATTATTGAGATTTGTGATTTTAAAAATACGGGTTGCAGCATGAACATTATTCCTCATATTCCTCCCTCTGGCAGTTAAAATACAAAACCCTTCCATTTATGCTCATTTCATTTAATTTTTCATTTTTTTTATAATTGTTCCAAAATACTCTTATTAAAAAGTTATTCCAACATTTTTTCTATGCAAAACCACAAAAATACGCTTTTCTGCAACATATATGTCCTTATTATTTTTATTATCTTTCAAAATAAAAAGCATGGGAGGATCTCTTCTCGGTAATTCGCATCAAGCTTAACGACATAGTAGATGAGAAATCCAATTCCATGGAGCATCACTAGCAGTACAGCTTTTTACATCATCCTGTATTTAAACTGATCAAACTAGAGATACACGAAAGTTATACCAAGCCCTAGCAAGTAGCTGAAAGGAAGATTCACAAAGTCAGCCTGCACATCGAGACTAAAAATAGCGAATGTAGTGAGGATGATCCAAATAAAATTCTTAAGATGCTTTTTTCTGTCTTCTCCCAGATATGTAAAATGCTCAATAATATACACAGTACTCATTCCATATAAGCCATAAAGACAAGCGCTAGCACCTGCGTAGACCTTGTCAGTTTTGATAAATGCACTGAATAAATTTCCACAAATTCCAGAGGCAAAGATAAGAAACAAATATTTTTTTGCTCCATAGTAGTTCTCAGCAACAAATCCGTAGATCATTAAGCTAAAGACATTCATAATCAACTAGACAATGTCGTTTTGAAAGAACAGACTTGTTAATAGCCTATGATATTGATATCTTTCAGTGAGTGCTGGAGTGTATCTTCCACCAAAGCTATACAGAGCGCATTATCCTTTTGTGAGACAATTTTCGCTAGCAATTTACTGATTACTGTAATATGACGGGCATAATTATAAATCAGAGACATTCAAGTAGTATGAGCTGTAGACCAATACAACAATTAATCCGATGATTTATAGGATAACTAACAGACAAGTCCAAGAAAGCACTGAGAATTAAGGAAATAAAGTTTTAAGGACATTTCCTTCATGCTACGCTACTTAAAGCCCTTAGGAATCGTATTGTTGGTCTTCTTCTTCAAATTCTTAATGGATATTTGAATTTTTCGAAAGATTCTTTTTATTCCTCTGACCTTTCGCTATGCGTTCCAAGTCTGACTGCTCCTCTGCAAGCTCTTAATGAGGGTTCTCTTGTGATGAATTAGTGCTCATAAAAGGAAAACTACTTGTCCGTTTACGTACTGTATATCTGTGTTTCACTAAGTTTTTCAATTTCTTAATTAAAGGACGATACTGCAATTCTTGTAATTATTTATTCTCTCCCTCGAAGAATTCATTAATATGTATTTATTTGGAGGCAGTTAAGACTCAAAGACGAAATATGAATTAGTTTTTATGTTTGAGTTTGTATGAATTTAATTAAATTTTTCTTTTTCTTGTCATTGTCTTGGGCAACACAACTTAAATAACAAGAGAGGCTTTTGGATTCTTTCCTTTAACTTATTAAGGATAAATCACAAGAGCAACTTCTCTCTTTTGTTTTATTTTCAAAGTTGGATGTGTGCTCCTCAATATGTACAATGGCATAATAAACATATAAAAATATACACATACATGTTGATGCGATTAATTGTCTGTAGAAGGTCTGAAGGTGAGATTGCAAGTAATCGGGAGGGTTAGCATGATATGCTAAAAGAGAGAATTAACTGCGAATAATGCAATCATATTCAACTCTCGAAGCAAAAAAAACTATCTCGAAGAAGCTGGGATTCCAAATAAAAGAGCAATAGCTCTCCATCTGCAAACGGTTCGTCA
>Ga0302285_10002493_pt1 | contig 10255 bp, 8 predicted proteins | sample III_Fen_E2_2_FD_200455 | JGI IMG/M metagenome (GOLD analysis project Ga0302285, IMG submission 200455) | Peat permafrost microbial communities from Stordalen Mire near Abisko, Sweden - III_Fen_E2_2 | ecosystem: Environmental > Terrestrial > Soil > Wetlands > Permafrost | place: Sweden: Abisko...
TAATTGATGTACAACGATAATCCCAGTGGACAATCGAAGTTAGCAATGATTCAGAATCCTACATAGCCAACAGAAGCTTCGACACATGCGAGGATTTCTCACTTTCAGCATACACCGATTCTACTGATTATATCTATGTGAATTTCTACGATCTACCACTAGCCTCAGGAACTTCGTAAATCCTCACATCGTTAGATCTCCTGCCAGGAGTCAAGTCAGATTGGATATACATTCGACCCAAAAATGCTGCCTTGTTATGGTGAGATTACAACAATTCATTCCTTTTTCTTCTTCTTTAGTTATCCATCAGCATTATTTTATGCACAATTCCTTTTCTTTCTCAAGGCGTCGTTCGTTTGTAGTAACTAGTTGGCATGAGAGCATATCCATCGACAGTGAAGAAACATAAATCACAGTAGGTACCTTAGCTGAGACCAAAATACGTATTTACTCCCAAACAGCCTAAGGAGAGTACATGTTCTAAGCAAGCAAAACAGGTGAAAATGACTTTTATTCTCAGCTGAATATTCTCCGAATTCGATTCAGTGCACTCACACCTATAACTCTCACCCTCACTCCGATGACTTACAATCTTTACAAATCGTTAACATCCTTCGATTTGCTAATACAAATGACATCGCTTCCTCCAGTATCAGATGTTACAGTTACCTTCACAATACCAACTTCGCCAAGCATCGGAATGCTATTTGCAGGGTCCCTACGTAACGATTAGCAATTTCTAAATAACTAGAGAGAGAATCTCTTCTGCGTTAAGATCCAAACATATTCACATCTTCCATACCAACACATTAATAATATATTTTTTCCCTTTATTTTTTCATTCATTCAGACACCGCGACTTTAACATTCAGCGAGAATTCAATGACTTAGAAACTATCTATTGTCGTGATCACCGCAAGTTCCTTCACAGTGGGCTCAACACTCACAGCTACTCTTACGCTTGGAGGAACAAATGCAGCGATTTACACTCTCGCTGCGACGACATTCACATTCACTGTCATTGCAAATCCAGTGCCGCTAAGTGCTCTTACTCTCACCTTAGACTTAACTGCTGGGTAGACCATAAACAGGAACTTCAACTATTAATGCACTCAGAACAGCTTATTCTTCTATGCAGTTTCACTTTAATACGCCGAAGACCTAACTAAGTGTGTCTACACCCAAGCTCAAATTGCAGCCTATGTAAACAAACCTTTCAATTACTATTTAACACACAACAACTGTTTAAACAACATTTTCAATTGTTTTTTAAAATCTTGAACAACCACAAACAGGCATGGGATTCTTCCACTTACCTCAACGATGCAGTATATCCTTGCTACAGCTAATTTAATCTACTCAGCACACCTGAGATGATAGCAACGAGTCCCTTAACTCTCACAGGACTGCTTGCTGGGAGAGACTATTAGCTTTAAGGATACTGTCTGTCCATGCTTGGAGTATCCACTGCTACCTAATCGTTGTCATTTACGTAAAGCACTAACTCTGGAAATCTCTACCGTATGCGCATCGATTTTATAACCTAACCAGACACAGCATAAATCATTAAGATGCTGTGCTTCCTCAGCATACATTTTGTCAGGCATCCAAATACGTAAGTGGACAAATATTTTAAAAATACTACTTCTTAATTCGACATATTTCAATCTTTATTATCTCGCAGTGTGAGCACAATCGATGGCTTGACTTGCAAAGAAGAAACTAGTAACAGAATTCTATTTAAGAATGAGAACTAGAACTACATAATCCAGCAGGGATACAGCTAACATCCAGTTAGAAACCTACTAGCTAGTTCATTTACCGCTATTTCATGTTCGACTGCTTATTCTGTGATTGAAATCTCCGGGATGTATTCAGTGATATTCTACTTCGACAGAAATGAGTAATTAAACTCAGATACTGGGCAAGCATTGCTCCTCACTGATTCTGGAAGTGGATGTTTTGTTAGCTACGTTAACTCAGTTATTTCAGGCGTAACAGATATTGTCAACATACGATTAGCTACTTTAATTGTAGATGTCGCACCAGTAGGATCATTCAATGCAGCTACGTCTCTGTATGTTGGGCACACATGGGTGTTCTTAGATGATATCACAATGGACTTAGTCTATGGTCGAGTATGGTCAGTTTTACTACCTGCAACAGATGCAGCTCCAAAAGCAAGATAAATTGTAGCAGGATAGAATACCTTAGGAATAGCTGCATATGCATCGGATTCTTAGAATTTCGATGCAGTAGACATACTCGTAAGAAGAAGAAAGTGAATTCATTTTGGATTGGAAGTTCTAACTTATTTTTATTGATTTCTACGATTTCTGATCATATATTTTTGATATTTTGAACCAAAACAGGAGTATAATTGCACAATAGTTGGTCTATCACCTAGTACTTCATATGTATTCTACTTTGTATTTTCCAATGAGAGTCCATTCGATACAATAGTGTACAGTCCAGTATATTCAGTAGCAATCACAACTTTAGCAATCAACTATGCAGCGTCGTTTGGAGGATTGCTAGAAGTTGTTGATGTATTTCACCACATGGTTATTGGTTTGATTAGTGTAATGATTTCTATGGTCTTTATGTGAGAGTAGTATTCATATTGTAACATATTTTAATCTCTTAGCATTTGGGGGATATAAAATCCAACTAATTTATGTTAATTTCATCAATTTTACCTTTGATTGTGATATATCTATTTCAGTTGAGACCTTGAGAAATCAACAGGATAAACAAAATCATAATCATATTCCTCTTCAATTTTGGGAAATCAAAGGTAGAGGTAGAACTAAACAGTAACGATTAATAGAAATAAATCAAAGGAGATTGACTGCCAACAAGATTTTTTGGACAAACAATAGATATATGAGCAAATGGCAACGATAATAGCAAGCTGCTACAAAAAGTGAAGTGCTAATAGAAGGAGGTGATGCTATTGGCCATCCTTAGAGGTAGCAAGTCAAGCATGGAGATATTCATGGAGAGTTCTATGCTGATTCACTCCAAACAGAATAATTAGATACATTCTCCAAAACTGTAAAGAAAGAGAGAGAAATGAATATTGAACATGAAATAATCATACAATAAAAGAATAGAGCTTATTGGCAAAGCAAACGAAGTAGTTATTGTTGCATTATCGCTTTGGTTTTTGATTTCTGTCAATACTCAGGTTGGAGGGTTTAAGGACATTTTAGATGAAAGTAGACAGCTTAGGAATGAAAAAGAAAGAATACTTGTTCGGTTGAACTAAACACTTCAAGAATAGCTCTTAAATAGAAGTAAACAAGCATCTAACTCTCAGAGTAACCTCTAAACAGAGCTGAAGTTCAAAAAGTTAGAGCGAACTTATCTCCCATCAAATCATTCTTCTCAATATGGCATCAAAAACAACAGAAGCAGCAATAATATGAACCCTATTGATCTACAGAAGTTTACTAAAGAGATAGAAAGAATCGATTGTGAAGTGATTCTCGCAGAAAGAATCAAAGAGAATCTCTGCGTGAATGAACAGAATTTAGTTTATTCGATCGACAAATTGAAAACCAAATCGAATGCATTAGTTCCCTTGCTAGCTGCCATAGACAAGCAGCAACACCAGATGGTTGAGGAATAAATAAAGACAGAAGCCTAAAGAAAAATGTTGCTTGCAGAGTTCAACAGAGCAGATTCGTTTGTGAAAAAAGAAACAAAGTTTTACTAGGACAAATTAGCTGAACGCAATATCACTTTTCAAGCATAAAACTAAGCCATCAAACTAGAAGCCAAGAATGTTAAGTAGATTAGGTAAAGTTGTAGTGAATTATGAAATTGATTTCCACAATTTAGAGTTAATTTGGGAGGTTGTTTTTTGTATTCTTTAGTGGGATGTATTTAGAAAGTGTATTTTAATGATGATTGTACTTGAATTTCTAGAGAAGATAAGGAATATCTTGTAATGGAGAAGATGGAGTAAGAGGAAGAGTTAAATAGATTAGATGATAAATCAAAGTAGAATATGTAGTAAACAGGAAAAACTGATGTGTTTCTTAATATTCTTGATCAGATAAATTAAATTCTCATTTTTATCAGTAAAAAATATCATTTGGATTATTCATATCACGTCCATTACTGATTTTAGAATCACTATTCTGTTTGTTATTTTGAAGATATCTCAAAGGGTTCTGTAGATAATCCCAACGATGTTTCATAAATTGGAGATCTCTTCGAAAAAGCGTAGAATCAAGGGAAAACATTGTTTTGTATGAAAAACAACTAAGATGGCAGTAATAGCAACAAACATGGTAGTGTTTTAATTCAGACAACCCCAATCACACAAAAAGATCTATTATAGATTATCACTAGCTTCCTAGATAATCATGGCGGGATATCTGGAGACGAAATCGCAGATAAATTATGTTTTGCTCACAGCAAAGCCGTTTTACAGCAAGTTACTCTCGATAACAGGTGAGTAGTAGTCGAAATTTATTTTTATGTCTTAGAATGAGGGAATGGATGGATGGGTTTGGTATGTTTATCTCTGGACTGATAGATTATTTTTTGCAAAAGGTTAGGAAGTCTGATACAAGAAAAAGAAGACTTGATTGGTTAGCTGAAAACAATCAAGGAAGATATTGCCATTGCAGATCATAACTATTAAGAAAGTGAGGCTCTAGCTATTTAAGAGACTCATATTGAAAATAAGAATAAAAGTAGATTAGCTGAGAAGGAGAAAAACAAAGATATAAATTAGAATTCACATAAAGGAGAAGAGCAGCTCGGAAATCATATTTTAGTCTAGGAGAGAACCTCCTTGTCTTTAGAAGATCGTTAATAAAAAGAATAATAATTGGATTCTTAAGGCAATAGTGCAATTGATGAACAGGTACTTCCCTATGAAAAAGAGTCTCACATTACTGGAAATAATTGTGTTAATGATTGTTCTCAAAATGAACCAGCTTTCAAAAGAGTTAAAAAGTTAGAATCATCACCTCCAAATGAGGAATAAGCTGCAGAATTATTTGAATATGATATTCTCGCAAGCCCTAATTAACTCGTTCAAAATGCGAAAGACTCCAAGATACCAGCTCTTCTGGCAGATTCTTTTTCCAAAACTGGTAGGAAACCAACATAAATATCTACAAAAATACATATATATATTTTCTAATTCCTGACAGGAGATATAATCTTAATGTGTCTGTCTACCTTCTGGTTTGCGTTAATTTGACTCTTTCTATTTATTTTCTTTTTTTTAGAGAAATTCATGTGGAAGATATTCTACTCGCTGAATGAATTGGTATTTCGATTGAGTTGTCTAGCATCGAGTGTGTTCACTCTTGGAAATATATCCTATCAGCAAAATAATCTTGCATTCATACAAGCAACGGAAGCGAAAAGAAGCTTCACGGCGTAGATTGTTAATTTGATTCGAGCACAGTCACAATAATAAAAGCAGAATCAATCACTTTTGAACAAAGGAGATAATGATCGTAAGGAAATATAGAAGGTTTTTTAGGAAGTTTTCAAGTAATTTTTTTTTTGAAATGCCAATTAAACAAATTAGCTGGATTGGGTGTTTGTACTTCAAGTTCGTCCTCTGATTTGTCTGATTGCGAGGGAATGGAGGATTCTGAGAATTCAAAGGAACGAGAAGGTGCACTCATGAGAATACTTGAAGATTTCTTCAGGGAAAATAATAAGAAGAGTAACTCAATTATCACGATAAGTGAGGACGATCTCAAATCTATGAAAAATTGGATTAAATAAGACTACTTAATGTGCCACTTTTTGTGCACTTCAACACTTCGAAATTATCTGAAAAAAATCAAAGAAGAAATGAAACAGAATCAGTAGTTTGCGAGTTATAATTTACATTAAAGTTTCATAGGGCTATTCGTGGAGAGGATTCAAGAGCTTAAAGATGTGACTATGGGTTAATTTAGAAGTTGTATTGATTTTCTCATCAGGACAGTTTTTGCTTTGTTTTCTGACATAACTGCTCAGTCAAATTAATTAGAAAATGATTTGAAACTACATAATTAATTAGATTTCTAAGATGATGAATTACTCCAGTAAAAGCAATAATCTATTTCACCAACGAATGCGAATACCATTGATAACAATAGCAGTAATAACGATGGCAACTCTGGTACTTCGAATAAGAAGAAATCATTCAGAAAGAGGATCACTATGATGAAATGCAGATAATTCCAAGATTTTTTTGGAGTTGAGAAAAGAAGAACAGCAGCAAGTAAATCCAGAGCGAATACTATCGTCGATGTAATCTACGAGACACTTTACGATATGCGTCGAGGCAATATGATTGATTTATTTGATGGTCCTGTGGAGTAATCTCATTTCGATGGTGCAAGAAGGCAAGTTAAAAATCAAGAATAATAACTTGTCTCATAATTTGCTGAAGAAACGAGAAGATAACATCTTCAGATGATTGCATCATAGTAATCTAATAAAACATACTTCCTAAAGCCAAATCTTCTCATGTAACAGCAGATTATTTTATTCAAAAGGAAATAGTCCTTTCTTTGCAGCTATTTTTGAGAACCTAATTTATGTTAAATTGTTAGGTTTCAAGAAAAAGAAAATCGATAAATCATAGAAATGGGAAAGAAATTCAAAGAATAAGTTAAATCTTCTTCAACACCTTAACAACAGCGTGGTCAGACTAAAGCCTTCAATTCAGAGAGACATGCTAATGAGAGAAGAAATCAACTTGTTATGAAAATGAGATCAACAATCTAAGATTTTCACACTAAATTAAGAGGAAAATCCAGTAATTCAAAAGAAGAAAATGAAACTGTCGCTGGGATCAACCAAGAAATCCCTAAAGTTATCCCTCAATACTTTCAAAGAAGTAAAAGATATATTTAAATTGTTAGTCAAAAAAGGAAATTCAAAAATAACTTTTGCAAAAGATTCCAAATATAATTATTCATTCTCTGTGTTTTTTAATAGGATAGGCAACTTTGAAATCCCAAGCAACTTCATCATTTGGAATTTAGACTTCGATCCTCGGCTCAACTAGAAATTACATAGAAGGAGCTGGGACACCTATCAGTCATCATAGAATTGCTGCATTAGCTAAGTCAACAACTCTAGATATTAATTTTTCAGGTGTCAAATGGTAGCCAACATTTGCAGGAAATCTTTTTGAAAAGCAAAACAAGAATGAGATTGACAATGATAGAAATATACTCGATGAAGAAGCAGGTTTCCCGAGATTATCAGAGAGAAAAGTTAACTTTGTAAATGAAACTGATGAAGATTTTAGATAAATATCCATTCAAAAGAAAAAGAAAAAAAATAGATTTGCTATCGGATTTGCTGATTAAGAACAAATAGAGAATGAGGAACCATCCTTGATTAGAGATTTTACGAATTTAGATGAAGGACAAGAGTAGGAATAAGAGGAAGAACAACAAATATATTACAAGAAGGAATTGCGAGAATTAATTTCCGATTACCCAAACAGTACAAACAATAATGATCACAACAACAATAGTTCTGGCTTTAGTACATCTTCAGCTAGTCCAATTTCAGGCATTCTGAGGAAAAACTTAAAATTCAATCCAATAAATTTACTAGATAAGTGTTTATTTTAAGATTCGATTTCTGAAGGGAATTCAATAAAAACACAGCAACCTTCAAGGGATGATAACGATAGAATAACCTCAACAAAGCAAGCTGCTACTAAGAGTCAGATAGATTTAAAAACATTAAAGAAATCCCTACCAAAATTAAATGGCACTTCTAGCAATGGTTTTCACGGGGAATCAAAATAAACTCCAAATAATTCATCTTAGTCTTAGACCATATCAAATAAAGCTGTCTTTACCTAAGCTAGCTTAATCAGATAATTGTATAAGAAAAAGACCCTTTTCATCCCTCTTCCTTTAGGCATTTTAACATAATAGAAATATAAAGCTACGAGGGTTGAAAATTCTGTTGATTTTACAGCGCTAAACACACTAAAAAATAAAAAATAATCAGAATTTTTGACGACGTTCACATTTTCATCAGAATAATAACCATAATCTCCTTTGATTCTTCCTTCCACATCTAAATTCTCTCCTAATGTTTAATATTAATAATAATAACTACGACCTCATTCTAAATCATCGCATTACCCTTTCTAGAGAAATCATAAAATCTTGAGAATTTGAAAGTAGAAAAATATTGGAAATGTGTTGTGTCTAATCGAGAAATATAAAATTAAAAAATATTACTCTTTTTTGTGATGGTTTTTACATGGAAAAAATCCAAGGATTGCAAATTAATTTTATTCATATTAAATACTAAAATAATAAATATCTTTTACTTTATTTTCAAATCATAAAAAGCAACAAGCGTGAAGAGAGCAATAAAATTTAATCATATCAACACTCATCAATCAATTTACTTAATCAAGTGTAATTATGTCCGCTAACAATAGGAATGAGCATTTAAGTTATTAGAAAGTGTTTAATAACTATTTATTAATTTATCTTTTTTCTTTATTGAAAGCTAAATTGCATTCTAGAATCGATTAAGGGGGAAGGAAAGAGATAATCAAAGTACACATAAATCTCTGAGACAATCTTCCTTTGCAGCTCAGATGCTGCCTTCCCCCTTCAAAATATTTCAAGTATTAATCATATAAACAATACAAAATAAACAAATTTTTTAAAGCTCCTAAATTGTTTGGATTGCTTGTGGAAAACGATTTCATTAATTCTTATAAAAACCCACAATCCTTCGAATGGGAGCTGGTTGCAGTTGTTATGGCATTGCAAGCAGACACCAGAAGCCAGAGTGTGCAATTATCAGACTGCCTAAGTTAGAATAAAATCTTACCGTCACTGAACCTGCCTTCTAAGGGTCACAAAGCTTGAAAAACACTTTTCGATTGACGCTCTCTAATGTCATGGTCAAGAACATCCCAGAGGAAGTAAGAATATTTTTTTATTTTTGGTGAATAAAAAAGGATATTTTGCCATCCCTCTAAAACAGAGATAGATTCACAGAGAGTACTTCATCAAAGTAACTCTCGCTACGTAGAAGCGCGCATACTCTTCGGAAGCTATGAATGGCAGAAACTTTCAAGTAATTCCCTTTTGGAAAAGATTCTAAAAAAAAAGAACTTTGTCTAGAAAAATAACCATTGACCGTATTATTCTCCTTAGATAGCGCAGGTCTTTGAAGAAGAGATTCCATTCTCGCAAGAAGAATTCACACAAGAGGAAATCACCATATCTGTGGTGGCAACGAAGACCACAGATCCAATCCTCAGCATTGTCTGCTCACTCAATACAGTAGCTAGGAGCCCATATCATCATGATCTAATCATCGATTGGCCGAGGGTATGTTTGGTTCATTTTTCTCATGGGTCCTTCCTGTAAATCAATAATTAACTTATCTGACTAACATAGGGGAAAAAGAAAGAAGCTCAGGGAAGAATCTGCTACGATTTCAAAGTGCAGCAAATTTCAAACGTAAAATTCAGAGTCTCTGATGTCAAGTGCGTACTGTCTGAGCCACTCAACTAGCAGCAATACAAGTTCTGCCTTAAGTTCAGAGTAAGAGCAAATCATACAATGCTCTAAAGATAATATTTCTTTGTATTTGTGCATGTGTTTAAAAATGATTATTTATTCTAAAATTTAGTCAGAGAAACGAATATTTCAATCTAACTTTAGCTACAATTTCTCCAATAACTTCTGGAATTTAGCAGAAACTCTCGCTTCAGATGCACATTATGAAGCTCTTGGATTATCTGCTGCTCCTGCTGGTGATTATCCAACTGAAGACGAATTCGAGACAGATGCAATCAACGAATTCGCTCCTGCTCCTGCTATTTCAATAATGCCATACAATCCACAAGAAAGGGAGCATAAACTGTCTGGAACTAACATCACTCTACCAAACAGAATCAAGGTATTTTTTGAGTTTACAAGATCAATTTCAAATAAAATAATATCACAAGCAACTCATTAAAATTCATTTCTTGACAGGTTGTGCCGAAGTTACTTACAAACTAGAACAGACTATCTTAGCACTGCACTGCTCCTGAAAGTTCCTTCGATACAAGGACTATCCGCAAAGTCTCGTCTTTTAGCATTGAGAAAGTATTTTCATTTGCATTTTGTGAATTAAAAAACCTACGATAACTTTGAAAATAATTCCATATTTAATATCAAAGAAAGTGGTTAGCAAAGCAGAAAGACGCAGACGGCGGTCTTCAGACAACATTCTCCCTGCTGAA
>Ga0302285_10002494_pt1 | contig 10254 bp, 3 predicted proteins | sample III_Fen_E2_2_FD_200455 | JGI IMG/M metagenome (GOLD analysis project Ga0302285, IMG submission 200455) | Peat permafrost microbial communities from Stordalen Mire near Abisko, Sweden - III_Fen_E2_2 | ecosystem: Environmental > Terrestrial > Soil > Wetlands > Permafrost | place: Sweden: Abisko...
CTTACATTTAATTAGCAGAGTACCATTCTCTTCAAGACGATCAACACCCATCCCTTTTATATAAGCTTCCCTATTATGAATAAAAGGCAAGTTCATCTCGAAATATCCAATCTTCTCTCCTTTCTTTGGTTTAGCAATCTGTTTATCATTGAAAGTGTTAAATTAGTTTCCGAAGGATAATTGTAAAATTAATGAAAAAGCTAGACATCTTTACAGTGTAGGCATTCTTGCAGAAAGGAAACCAATCCTTAAAAAGATCGATTTCATAGACAAGCGCAACCAGATTAAACCATGGAATATCAAGCTCAGCATTGGCTTTGATAGATACAGTGTTCGTAGATTGATTGATTTTGTACGACATAACTAACTATTGATTTATTTGATGTGGATCTTGGAAAGGACTGTGTATTTCCTATAATTAAAAATTAATGTCTTCAATGTTTGTTTCAACATCTCTGGATATCTCTCTCAACTGTTGAAGCTCATCGTTAGTCATTTAGCTTATTCTTAAATATAAAATAAGCTTTTGTTAATAAAATTCTGGTAATATTTACTCATCTTTTGTGAGTGATCTAATCAGCCTCAAAGCCTACAAAAACAATAAATCCAAAATCAGCATTAATATGGTTAAAGAGGGATAATAATGAGAATTATTGACCTCATCTAGGAGTTGGTTAAAGTACAGATGTAGGAGTTTTTCTATTTTATTATTTAGCACAATGCAATTCGAGATTTATTTGTCCATATCTTACGCCAATTACTATTTATTTTAAGGAAGCAAATCAAAGGAAAAAAGTTGGGAGAATTGATTAATATTGTTGCGGGGTCTTAAAGCTAGCTAGGTGTCTATGCCAAAAATGAACTAATATTTGATTAATCGAAGATAGTATTTGGACAGGTATTCCTTTGACTCTTGAAAATGATCATTTTCATAAATAATTTGTTCATTTTGATGCGATAAAACTAATATTTTAATTCATCCATGTTTTAATGTTATTAGTTGTTTTAGTGAGTGCATTAATTAGCAGATTAATTAATATAGCTAAGCCAATCATAAGCAATATACCATAATTACACGAAAATATCATAAATTTCTATTCAGTAATTAGTCTTGAAATGAATTGTTTCAAGTCTAATTTTAGTAAATTATTATATATAGTTGTGAGATAATTAATGAGTTCTTATTTATTTCTAAGTGAACTACAAAAGGTGGTTATTGTGCTCAAAAATACACTTAATTTCAGGGTAATTATCTGATTATGCTGGGATTTGTAATGTAAGGAAAAGAAATAATACATTCTTGAAATGCGTATCTCAGAAAATCTAAAAATATAACATAAAATATTTGATAAAATAATTGATGATTGGCTCTAAAACGAGTAATAAAATAGAATCTCAAGATGTGTTCTTGTCTTATCAAGAAGCACAAAATGTTGTCGACAATTTTAAATAAAGACAAGGTACTTTTTTAAAACATTTTTAGCATAAGCCGCTTGTTTTTTGAAGTGGTAAACAACAAATATATTTTTGGATTACTAAAAGATAAAATGAACCACGTCAAAGAAGCTTTAGAGGCAAAACTCAAGGAAACTTAGAAAAAACTTGCTGAGAACACATTACAAAAAGCTTAGCTTGATTAGGAAATGGATAAATTTTAAGAGAAAAGTGATTTTTATATGCCTAAAATATAGTCTATTCTGATTGAATAAAGAGGATATTATGCTAAAGATCCTAAAATCAACCATATATTTAAACAACTTCATTTTGAAGATCTCCCTTCTTCACCTGTCAAACTGAGAGACGTAAAAGTAGTTAAGTCAGAGCCTCTCTTAAAATTATAGCCAAGTGCAGATACAATATTGGATTTTACTTAAGATCCATAGTATTAAGAGATCGATAATATCCTCAAGAGAGGTGATTCTCGAATGTCGAATTAAGACAGAAATAACCTTCAAAATGCAATGCATTTGTTTGTTTAAGAATCTGAATTAAGGCTACAATCAAACAATCTCTTGTGTTCCTTACTAACTTAAAGTCTTACGACAAGAGAGCAAGTCTTGAAGAAGGAATCTTCAGAACTCACAATTTAATTTTGCATTCGTTGCAAACAGCGATTTTCACCTTTAGCCAACTAAAATGTAAGTAAAAATAATTAGGAGAAATTGCGAAATTTAAAAGAAGAATAGGAATATTATCTACTAAATGGGTATGTGATTGATTTTCACTCATACAAATGTCTTTTTTATTATTATTTTGTGTATTTTAGGGTGTCTGCACTTATCACATTGGAAAACTCAAATTTTATAGTTGCAAGAGCTGTGGATGCGATGAATATTACAACTGTTGTGGAAAGTGTTTGAAATGCTCAAAAGGATGCGCATAGGGTAAACACATAACAAATGGAGTAATGTATAAGAATGATTCTAACAGTGTATCTCCTCAAGCTAGAGCATAGAGTCTGGGAGATGTTGGAAATTCAGATTTTTATCAAGTTACTTTAGAAAATGTGTAATTTCTTCATTCGAAAATGTGAAGAAGAAAAAAAAATCAAGTTTGGAATTAAAAACCAAGAAGTTTATCATTTAATCAAATTGTAAGAAAGTTAATATTAGAATTATTTGTATGTATTTTTTCCATTTCGGAGATATTGTAGATAGCCTTATCATTTGTACCAGATTAGTAAATATCATTCTTTAAAAAATGAAATAAACGAATTTATTAATTTTCTTCTCAAGACTTAGATAAGAAATCCTCCTCTAAATAATGTAAAATTTACTAAACTGTAATGAATAGACTCTAAAAAAAATAAATGATTGAGTGCTTTCATAAAAATTTAGAGCTTATTACTTAATATAAAGAATAAACAATAGCCATGGATTAGAAAGACCAACAAGGACTTCGTTCCGGGAAACTAACTTCTTTAGAAGAAAATCAGATTATTAAGTTGTTAAAGTAAAGAAATATAAATAAAACATAGAAGCAATACAACACAATACTCGAGGCACGCCAAGTTAGACTATTTCACTTATTGGTGAGTACTTTATTTTGAAAACCATCAAACCATATTTCTCTAAATCTAACACAAAGAGAAAACGAATATTCCACTCAGCATTGCATTTTATGCTGAAGTTTAGGAGACTAAGTGCTGGTTTCTTGAATTGTTAGATTAGAAATACATTTTTTTTTCAGTTAGAAATCAAACTAACTTAACTTGCTATTTGTTTTCAAAGCATCCGAAGAAGAGAAGACACTTGAAAAGATAAATACTAGCTTAACTCATATCCTGGATATAATCTAATGGGTAATCAGTGCGGTTGTGCATGTGATCAGAACAAAGGTGAACTACCTGATGAGTACATAACTATTCCCAACGGGAAATAAGATGCCCATTCGAATTAAAGCAGAATCACTTCTGCACAAGACGCTGGCGCATCTTCTGAAAAAATCAATCAGAAGCTAAATTCTATTAAGGGAGCAGCTGCAGAGTCAGCCAATGGCAAGAATGAATATGATTCTCAACCATATTAGCCCTAAAGATCACTTAAAGATTAGATCAACGCAAGTGGATAGACTGGTAAGACTTCGGGGTTTTTGAGATTTAATTTGTCGAAGGAAGGGAAGATAAGATTGTGGGGAAGAGAGAGAGGAATATATTTTTGTTTATTATTTGCTGCTACTTCTATGTAATACTTTAATATTTCATTTGTAGCTAGCGGGGCAATCAAGAGATCTGTTCATGAAGATAATCAGCCAGTCGAAGGATCTATTGAAGCGGTAAATGCTACATTAGGCAAGACTAAAAGAATAAAACTCGATGTCATCTATATGAAGAATGGTGGTAGATATGAAGGTGAGTGGAAAGAAGGCATGAGAGACGGGAAAGGAAAACATACTTGGCCTGATGGCAGTTACTACGATGGAGAGTGGCTATAAGACAAAGCACATGGCTAAGGAAAACTTGTGCATGTCGATGGAGATGTCTATGAAGGAGAATGGATGAACGATATGGCAAATGGAAAAGGTATTTATCTGCACAGTGGAGGAGCAAAGTATGAGGGAGAATGGAAGGATGATCTACAAAACGGACAAGGTATTGAAACTTGGCCTGATAATGCTCGCTACGAAGGAAGCTATCTCAACGGCAAGAAAAATGGACACGGGACTCTTCTGTTCGCAGATAAAAGTCGATATTCTGGAGAGTTTTTAGAGAACGAAATCTCTGGATTTGGAGAATACTACTGGCAAGATGGAAAGGTCTACAAAGGCCAGTGGAAAAATAATAAGATGAACGGAAAGTAATTCCAAAAATTAGTTCAGCTTTTTTGATTAATATATTCATTTTTTTACTGAATTTTGATACAAAAGGGGAGAAACGATTTGGGCTGATAAGAAGCGCTATGTTGGAGAATACTTGGATGATAAGAAACATGGATTTGGAACATTTGAATGGGGAAATGGTAAAAAATATGAAGGAGAATGGGTTAACGGCAAGTAAAACGGCAAAGGTAACTAAAAACTCATAAAGAAAATAATCTCTTTTTTGTATTTATTTTGTTCTTTTAATTTTTCTGAATTCAGGAGCAATCATATTGCCTTAAGGCGACAAAAAAGAAGGAATTTGGGAAGACGGCAAGCGTATCAAATGGGTTACAGATGAATGAAAAAACAAAACAAATATTTTATCATTCTGATTTTAACAAAAGCCTGAATTTATTAATATCACTATTTCCTCGATTATACCAACCCTGAATATTAACAAGAAATGCTCCGAATAATGCAACTAAAATGCATGAATCTGTCTCTCTGGAAGACTTAAAAACAATATGCATAACCTTCTGAACAATCAATCATCAGGGTCCTTTTCTTCTCAATTCCCCTTTATGTTGTATTTATTAATCAAATTGAGAATTAATTTTAACATTGCCTTTGAATATGTCTTTTTATTGGATGATGAGGATGTTTCTTAACTCAAGAAAGAAGATTGTCTTGTTCTTCCATTTGATAATCCAAAGAATCATTTAAATTAATCGCTGAAGTTATCGAAGGAGCTGAAACAATTTATGAATTCGGTGAAGGATGTTCCACAGTTTGCTATCTTTGCATTGATTGCTGTGATTGCATATTTAGTTGGAGCATTTCTATTTATGCAAAAGCGTTTTTGGTCAACGCAATCTTGCAAATTGGACAAGTAACAGGATTAAATTAAACTTTGATCCACTCTTCTAAGCCTAAAGATAATTGTAAAATTATTGTAATCGCTTCATAAAAAAGAGAGAGAGTTCTTACAATGTGCGTGAAAGCGATGAGAGCAGATAAGAACATACAGATTATCGGCAGTTGCAAAGTCAGAGAGGCAAATAGAACAATCCGTATGTTTGTATGGATTATCGTCTCTCTGAAATCCTTTTTTTCTTGTTTTCAACAATTTTTCCTTCTCTAAGCGTCTGATGATTTTCTTTGCAGATACTTCATTTAACTCAGTATCTTCTTCCCAACGAAGGAATGCCAGCGTGTTGCATCTCACTCTTATGAAATAGAGAATCTTTAACAAAAAAAATAATTAAATTTGTTAAATTCGTTATAAAATTACGATTAGTTCTTAAATTACCTAGTTTCTGAAGCTGAAAGCTAAGACAACTATTGCAGAACCTGCCACAACGACAAACGTAGATATGATAACTAAAGCAGTTCGTTTTTCATGGCGTTCTATTGGCATGTAGTAAATCGAAATCTTAGATGTGTCAATAAGAGCATGTTCCTTAAATATTAGAGATATTCTAAAGCTGCCTCCCTAGAACTTGACTCTCTTTAGAGTATTATCTCCAAGTCTTAATGAGATCTTTACTAATTTACATTCTTCATTAGATCTTACTTACTTAGTTGAATTCATTGCGTAACAGAAAATCAAATCTTGTTGAAAAAAACGATGGTTAAAAAGAAAGTCTGATTAAAAAATTTACCTGTTGGGATTGATGATTTTCCTCGGAAAAGACCAGGAAGTGTTTAGATTTTAAGAAAGAAGTTAATTGAGGGATTTACAGTCGAATCAATAAGCCAGCTGCAGAGCTAATATTGCTAAACGAATTCATAAGGTTGACTGTTATCTACTTCCAGTTACACACCTTTATCTTCAAGTTCCCATTTGACTATTTCTTCACTCTTTGAAAACACCAAATCGCCTCGTTGACGAGAGGAAGTTGCATTGATTTTGCAAACTTTCTAAGGATTTTAAACTTCACATGCCAAGAATTTCCTGAAATAATGTTCATAAGGAGTTTCAACTAATCTCCCATGCTTATCAACTGTTTTTACACATTTCGCCTTCTCTGAATCAAAAGTGCAGAAAGGATGATAAGCACATTGCAAGCATGCTGAAATTTGCCCACAAAAATCAAGATATTTTTCCACATCTTAGCCTGCAACACATTCGTTTACTTAAAAGACTTCTGTTTCTGTCTCGTTGAAGTTTATTTTTTTAGAATTATTATCATTGATAATAACTCCAATCTCAGTGTTTTTTTGTTCATCCTTATTAGTTTGAGTGATTTTTTTCTTATTTCTGAGGTCTTATTCAGAATCTTTTGAATCGGCTACTTCTTTTGCAGGTGCTTCCTTTATTTTTAATTGAAGATCATTCAGAAGTTGTAGATTTTAAGATACGTCTGTATTTCCAAGTTCAATGGTTTATGTGTCTGATTCTAAATCCGTTGTATTGTAGCTAGCTTACTCAAGATGTCTATTGTTTTTAAATTATTTGTTCGGACATTCGAATGAGCATCTATTGATCCCATTTACAGTGGTGGGTTCAGGGAAATCAAGTAGTTAGACATTTTTCTCTTTAGGTAAGAATGTTAACATGAATTCTGAGCAAGTTTAGCACAAAGGTCCTTTTTACGATTTGATAGGACAGCTAAGATCTTTCCAGTGAAGAAGAGAAAAAGGAGACATATCAAGCATAGGATGAGATGGTTCACAGCTTGAAGAGGATAAAATAGAAGAATAAGTAGAAAAAGGACAATCAGCACATCCCAGAAATGTTGAAAACGTGTTAGTTCCTCCACTTTAATTTGTAGAACCACTTTAGAGCATTTTTTAATTTGGGAAACACAAGGGTTAGACGAATAAAGCGTTCTTAGAAGCAAAAAGTAGAAATTTTTTGGAACCAAACTTAACCATTTATAAATCGATTAGTGATATTGAAGTGTCAAGAGGTAGATCTCCTAAATATGCAGCTGGCTCATCAGCAAGATGAATACCATCAAGATCAGAAGGATTGATCCTAAAAGACAAATCGATAGACTAATCTTTAAGGATAACATCATAGAGAGGAGTAAGGTATTATTCTTAATTCTGAAATTCTCCAAGGAAAACTGCACTCAAAGTTTATCCTCTTTCAATGTAAATAAGATATGAAAATCTTTGTGGTTATATTTTAGTTTTATGATTTGTATTGTTTTAAGTTGCATTTTGGATTGTTTGAGGAGGCTATACTCCTGAAGATGTGAAGTTGAGACTCTCTTTATCCTGTTTTGTGAAGCTGAATTTTCTTGAAAGTTTTTCTTTTGGATTGGAAATTTCCTCAGGAGTGTCTTAAAATATTCTCAGCATAACTGTTGAATTGAAATGAATTTAATTGTCTGTGAGATCTTATTATTAAACCACTGCGATTTCTTGGATATTGTGGGAAAAAAGAAGAGTCCTGTAGATTAATAACTCCGATTTGGTGAGGACGCAGAGGATATTATGCTTGAGTTCAAAAACCTCTAATTCCTTCTCTATTTTTCCTTAAATTTTCATTTCAACTCCCTCTCCCGCTAAGAGAGCTATTTCAAAAATCCAGATCCCATGATTATTACCTATGTATGCAGTTATTGTTCCTTTGATTTCATTAAATGAAAGGAAAACTCCCTTTAATTGGGAGGCACCTTTCAATCCAATATCCTCGCTTTTAAATACCTTCCTAACTTTCTGATATTAGTCTTCCACTCTAGTCGAATCAGAGAGAATCAAAATTACTTCTAAATCCTTGTTGGATGTTTCTTTGTCATATTATATATCCCCAAAAGATAGTACAATTAATTGAATCGTTCTACTGAATCCAAAACTTAACTATCCTACTCCTTGTATCTCTGCACCCTCGAAATCTCCAATACCCTTTTGCATTGCTTCTTCTTTCTGTTTTCTCTCTTGGTCTGGGATATCTTAGTAAGATACCTCACTGTTTAACTCTTCTTGCTATTCCTATTCAGGGAGAATAGATACTTCTTCTTTGAGAGTCTAGAAAGCTACTTTAAATTTATTAGATTTCTCTCCCTTCATATCTCTGCATTCTACCTTGTTTCTGTTGTAAAAGCACATTTACCTATCACTCAGGAAATAATTCTCCACATCAGAAGGCATTTCTTAAAAGTCAAAGACTCTCAATCTTAAGCCATCTCTGCCTCCTGTCTTTAAACAAATAAGTAGAATTGTATCCATCAAAAGATTTTAATTCTTCTTCTTTTTTTACTTTTGAAGCTTAGAGGTAACTTGTAGCTAAATCTGAGAGGAGAACAAAAAAGAATGCTCCGTGGCATTCTAGACAGGCGTAATCTCCACCAACTCTAACTCTGCATCTTCTAAGTAGAGTGGTTTATTTAAAAGATTGTTCTTAGCAATCTGAAGATGTTTAGTTTCCTTCATTTTTCACATGGCTTGCTTAGGCACATGAAGTAATTGAATGATAGTGGAGATCAGTTGAATTATTATAAAAAATTTATAGACTGATAAAAAAATTCTATCCTTCTTCTTTCAAGAATATCGAACTAGCTTAGATCACATCTTGAGCTCTGCAAAAGTCAAATGAGATCGCAATGAGTAAGATAAAAACTACTGCAGAATAGTGAGTCATTTATTAGTCCAACTTTGTTTAATATTTCCTATTTTTTGTTCGATTATTGGAAACAAAATATTTGATCACTTTTATCAATCAAGGAATAATGAATCCCTCCCATAATGTATTAATTTTTTCTTTCTTTCTTAATGAAACAAGTTTTTCCATCTTGTTTTCATAGATCAAGAAAGTTTATTCAAACGCTAAAAATAAATAAACTTATTTCAAGACAAAAAGAGATGTATTGGTAGGAATAGAAATTCGTTCTAACAAAAAATAGGAAAAACATGAAGGGAACTAGCTAAGATATCTAAATGAGTATTTTAGTTTGAAACGAATAATCTAGTTATTTTTTATCCGAAAATCAAGAAATATTATCTCGCATTTTTTCAAACAGAATTGAAATTTCCTCCTCAAATAAATTAACATTTTTTTGTTTAAGGTACCCCAGTATATAAAAATTCGAGTAGGAAGAAGAGGTCTTTCTTATCAATTTACAACATTTATTGGTTTTACAAAAAGAATACTCTTAAAAAATACTTTGTATTGAAGATATCCCTAGAAGGATCAATCTTAGAAGATTAATACAACAAAATAGAATGAAATCATAATTTAGATTAATAATTTATAAAAAATATTATTGCAAATTCTTTTCTTACTTTATTTAGAATGAAATTAGAAATATGAGTTATTTTCAAAATATCGCTCGCTCTTTATTAAATGTAGTATTATTTTTTAACCAAAAAAAGTTAGTGGTAAGATGTTTGAAAAACCCTCTTTATCTCTTTTCTAGGGGGGGAGATACCTTAGTTTAAATAAAGTACTAAATAATTGAATCAAATCTCAAGGAAAAATCAATAAATTATTTTTAAAAATCAAAAAAAAGTACAACATCTTTTGCATAAAATAGATTAGAAACTCACAACAAAAGGAATCATGAAATTCAAGGTCAGAAAGAACGATATTCAAAAGCACTCTGAAATAGTTAATGACATTGCATGGACTATCTCCAATGAGCTCTACAGGTTAGGTTCCATTAGGTTGAAATATCTTGACTTACCTGTGTTTTGGTTATTTAGTATTTCGGATGACAACATCGTCTACAAGTGGGATTGCAATAGCTTTTAGGTAAAGTCATTAATATCATCTAATCGATCGTATTAATATAAACTTTTTTATTTGTAGAATGAAAAATTCATCGAGCTTGATAACTATCCAACTGCACTTGACTGGTTACCAGCTGCTAATAAAGGAATCAATGAACTTGTTGCTATTGGCTTTAGCAATGGAAGTTTAAAGTTAATTACTAAAACAGGCAAGGTCGACAAAGAGATCAAAGACGCTCATAAAGATGCAGCAGTAAGATTGTGTAATCGAGAAAA
>Ga0302285_10002495_pt1 | contig 10252 bp, 7 predicted proteins | sample III_Fen_E2_2_FD_200455 | JGI IMG/M metagenome (GOLD analysis project Ga0302285, IMG submission 200455) | Peat permafrost microbial communities from Stordalen Mire near Abisko, Sweden - III_Fen_E2_2 | ecosystem: Environmental > Terrestrial > Soil > Wetlands > Permafrost | place: Sweden: Abisko...
CTGTATGAACAAATCTAGACTTATTTCACTAGGGTGAACAAGTACAGCGAAGTTGTTACTGACGAATCGAGCAGCAAATGGCAATATTTTCTATTCCAAATCAAAGAGAATTCCAATCTCAAGGAATTCTTGAAGGACAAAATAAAATCAGAGCATTTCAGGGAATACATCAAAACGCGCAAAGGCAAGGACTAGCGAGTGTTCTATGAGTTCCGCATTGGAGTGATTTATGGTAACAAAACGAAATAGAATGTAACAATTGGTTAGGTTTTATTGTTAACAAAATTTGTATTAAAAAGGAATCGACCACCCCGAGTTAAGTAATTAGCCAAAGAATTGCTTGCTTATGGCTAAAAAAGATTCAGAATATAGTTCCATCGTCTTCGGATGGTGAAGGAGGACATCTACCTAAAAACTACCTATGACTACATTGGAGCATTATATTACTTATTTTATCTCTTAGACAAGTTGTACCCATCTCTACCTCAATAATAAAAAATGAAATTTGGCTTAAAAATACTTAAAGAACCAACTTATGAGCTTTTCAAATAATTCTCTGAAGACCTAGACTAACATTTTATATTCCCTTTGAGAAGGATTTAACTCCCCCTGAATATCATGATCCCTTACCCCGCTGTGAATAACTTTGGAAATTGTCAATACCCACCTATGACAAGAGAAAACTATTTGAAAAAATTATTGCTCTTGAAATCATCGATCATAAGTTAACCCCCCTCATCCCAAAATTATTGAGCTCTTAATCCTATATCTTTTGTTATCTTTACTCTATTTGTGTGATGTATATTATTCAATTCTTTCACTAGATAAAATCTTCTTTCATTTTGATTTCCTTTGAGGCATTACCAACCCACATCAAAGAAATATCAAGGGTTCTTCACCTTTTTGTTCTATTAATCGCGATATTTCGGAATTGCTTTCTACATTGTTTTCCTTCTAGTAACTCATTTGTTCTATTTCAAAGGATGAAATTGTCTTTTTGTCGTTCGTTGTTTGTTCCCCCAGTAGTATTATTTTCCCCAGTACAATTTCATCTTTCCTTTTTTTGAATTAGTGTACTTCTCTCTTTCGATGTTACACTTTGTTAAAATGACTCAGAATATCCACATTTCCACTGGATAACTCTTTGAATTGCCTTGCAAAGAAGTATTTAATCTCCTCTTTTTAATTTATTTAATCTCTCAGATCATAAAACACAAAGCTGGTTGCTTGTTATCAATTATTCACTTTGCCTTTAAAGGCAACTACCATTTAGGGCTGGTTTTGGTTTAAACTTTCAAAGAATTCTTTGTTTTATATTTTCCGCTGGATCAACTTTATTCAATCTCAATTAAAGAAAAGGCTGTGTGTGTTTTCTCAAAAAAAAGATCAAAATTTTGATTATTTTGTGGTTCTGGAATCAGAAATAGGAGAAAAAAATTCTTAGAAACACTAATCAATCAATCATTCATATAGTTTTGGCTTCTTTTCTAACATAAAAATCTTTAACAGCAGTATTCTTCGTTCCTAGGTCTTTTAATTGCCTACTGAAAGAAAAACTAATTCATAATAATCTCTTTACAATTGAACAATATTTTTTTCACTAATTTTATTATGTAAGTAAATCAATGCTTTTTCTTTTTTAAAATATTATCGAGTAAAAAGGGGCATGCAACGCAACAAAAACGAATAAACCTATTTGATCTTTTTGATTAGCTCAGCCTTCTCGAGGATCTGCTTTAATTACATTTTCAGAGTAAAAGAACATAAAAAACAGTTTTCTGATAACTCACAAAAGATTAATGAATTTCAAGATGACTTTACTCTATTTCTCTCAGCTTTGTATGGGAAAATTAAACCAAAAGATTTTATATTTGTGTGTTGTATTTAGTTAAGAATATCTAGTTATCTATATCTCTTTTTTAAATTATCCTCAAACTTTGTAACAAGCTTTACCAAGATTATGTAACAGGATACAGTAAGATACGATCAATTAAACAAAAACTAATCATACAAAATGCAAAAAACAATAGAATAGTATTGTCTCCGATGGTAGTTTGTTCGATATTAAGCATTAGAATCTCCTAATATTTAATATCTTTCATGTGAAATTGCTTATTTAATTATGAATCTTTGCATGCGCATGAATTGAAATCTCCAAGAAACTCAGAGATTCGAGAGAAAAAAAGGATTATTAACATGATATCTTACTGGATTTAAAGTTAATGATTGGCTATTGTATAATTTAAAATTTTGAACAATCGTAACCTATCAGGTTCACTCAATTAGCGCAGTGTTCTTACACTTTTCGATAAGGATTCTCAATAACCACATTTCAAGCTAGAAATTGAAAAAATACAAGATTGGGGAAGGTGATTGAGTTTCAGTCACATACTTATTCAAAATTATTTTTGATTTGAGATTACCTAAAAACAAAATAAGATCCAAATACATCTTTGGGAGTTAGTCTTCTAGCGTTTCGTCTCTTTCAATTATTTTTATCATTCGAGCTCTCTACACTTTACACTATTTTTGTGTTTTTAAAATTATCTCATTTATATTCAGGGGGGTTTATCAAAAATATTCACATTTGTCAATGTCTGAAAAGGATTGCTGGAAGCTTCATCATTTTCGATAAGCAGATTACTCATTAGATTCATAAAAGATTGGAATTAACCCATCAGATCTTAAAAGAATGGATTTTAGAATCGATTACAAGTAAAAATTGTACAGAACATTAAAATAAGATTTGTATTAGGCTGGGTGTTATTTATGATTTCGTAGCCGTTGCAGTGATTCGACTTTGCGGGATCAGAAAGGATTAAAAAATGAAGGAGAAAAAGTAGGTTGAATTGGGATAATTATGATCAAGAATAGAAGAAAAAAGAGGTATGAAGATTACATGGAAATGATGGTGAAGTGTGTGTGCATATTATTTATCATTTTTCACATGTACAGAATGATCAAAATTAATAATGAAAGAGTGGTTTTTACTAAATATATTTTTCTTTAAAGTCAAAAAAAGCAATATTTTCCCTCCTGATTTAAAATCAAATAATGAAGAGGGAATACATTTTGCTTTTTACAATGAATCATAAATGTTAATATTAAAATAAAGCATATGAAGAAGACAGAACATCATACAATAATTGGTGTGAATTTTATTTGGATTTAATATTTACTTTGAATTTCTACACTCAAACATTAATTAAACGTTATGAATAATATCCACAAATTGTACTCACTTCGATTCATAAGAACCTTTTTTTATTTTTGCATATTCAATTCGCAACATCATAAAATAAAATTTGAAAAGTTGAAGATGAAGATCTCAACAATATCTACAGTTTACTTCTAGATGAGATTTGATTCTGATTCGGTGGAATGATTCTACAAAAAATGTAATAATTTAATCTTAGAAAACATAATCTTTTTTGGATATTGCAAACTAGCTGAATATTTAACTATCAGCACTGAAAATACTTTAGATAAAGTTAAATAGCAATGAAATTTGCAAAATCTTTTCATAATAATAGTGTTTTATCAATATCTCTTGATAAACTAAGGAAATATATGACTATTCAAGACACTTTTTATGTATCATTAACCTTTGAAAAAAAAACAATTATTAAACCTTTGGGTTCCGTTTATTCACACTTCCCTTTAATTTAATTTATCTTTAGTAGAAGTTTGAAACAAACTGTTGATTTTTTTCGTTTCTTATTCTAACTTCCAGGGCAACAACGCAAAATACATATGAAAGACGCCGCTGTCAACTTAAAGCAAGAACCTAGCGAGATACACGAAAATGAATTCATAATCGTACAGTATCTTCAGGAACACTTTCCTTATCTCGCTGCAAATCGCCTACTGATTTTCGAGAAATTCTTGAAGGTACTTTTACTATTTTGCCTGGGCTCACTGATGATATTGGATCGAAATAAATGCACTCCACTGAGTCATGTGGAATTTGCTCATTCCTGTGAAAATCTGTGGTGGATAAAAATAGTTGGAGGCATCTTGAGCATATGTCTTGGATGCTTATTTTTTATGAGTAAACTACTTGGCTATATTTATGTTGCAAGGCCAGGCTGGTCAGATAGGAAAACTCATAGGAGACTCTTCGCAGGATTTCTGCTACTTACATAAGGTCTATGCATTGAATCATCAGGCATAGGTGTTTGGACGATTGCAGTCAGTACGCTACTTGCTTCTGTGATGATTGAAAGAGAATTACAGAACCCTCTAGGGTGCGCAATCCTCTAGTTCATCAGTGTGATCTATTCTATTTCAAGGAGCTACATTTTAAATGATATGAAATTGTCCGAAGCATTCTTAGGAGCAGTTTTAGGGATTGTCTTTGTTATTCGAAGCTATGTTGGCAATGTCCAGCAGCGAAATCAGTTGTCCGCACTAAATATTTTGAAGCATCAATTGAATTCCGTCAGACAATTTTACAATGATTTACTTGGCTTGATTCCTTAAGGATTGACACTTCTAGACAGTTCGCAGAATATCATTTATGCTAATTCTAGGGTCACAGAAATACTCCAGTGTAATGAAGCAGATATATTTCCAATTCTCATGAATTTATCAAATAATAATGCTCAATCTATGAACTAATAAAACAATGAAAACGATTAGCCTGTGAGAAATTTAGCTGCTTCTATCGCAAGTGCACTTGGGAAAACAGCAACAGCAGCTGCAGGAACTGGTGGAGGATTTGGAGATACTTCAACAATAAATTCCAGAAATAACGTTGCTAGTATTAGCTCCAAAAACGGACCTGGACAAGCTCTAATAAACTGCCTGAATTTGAACAATCACATACTTGAAAAAACCAACTTATCAGCTTCGAGCACAGTGAACATTCGCTCTTCAAATATTTATCCTTACAACAATTCACGAATTTGCTCAGATAATTATCCTCTCATCGCCCGTAGAACCCTTGGGTCACCTGAAGCGAAGCGTTTCAACTAACAAGATGGATATTCCCATTAATTATCACTGAATAGTCGGGGTGAACAAAATAATATCAACAATAAAACTACAATATTTTCATCAGATAAAAATATTCCTTAATCCTCAAGGCCGACAGGTAATTTCCAGCCTTTCCACACCTTCTCGGATTAAATTGATTAAGTAGCTTACACGCAGGATGGAATTATCACTGGGGTAGACTCAAGTTCCCCGAATACATGGTCTCCTTTGAAAATTTCACCTCATGTCTCTGACTTCATTCTCGATGCAAAATAGATCACTTTTTAGAGGGGAGACAGCTGTGAAAGTGCATCTTTCGCCCTTTAATCAGCAAGGGAAATACCCATTAGTCATTTAATGAAGTTTTAAGAAAGAGAAAAGAGTTTTAATCCAATGAATTCCCTTTAATCACCAAGATTTACAAATGATAACGAGAATCCAACAAAACAAGGAAATCATCCAAATCCTTCATTATTTGATTAGATTTCAGGACTAACTGAAGGGGTTACCTTCAGCTAAAAATTTATCCCCGGGAAAACCACAACACATTCGAGTTATCATGAAAGCAAGAGAAAAACAGCATCGGAGAAACCTGATTATCTGAATTCTATAAATGCTATCGACTCTATTGTCACCACAGAGCGACGGGGTTTTCTTGGGCAAGCTAGCAATCAAGGCGAAGAAGCATCAGGAAGAGACGACAAAAGTGAAGGAGAATGGAATAGTTACAGTGAATCCTTGAAAAAACAATGTTCTTCAGTAAAAAATGATCAAAGATAAAAATGTTCAGAAGGAGGAGGAAATTACTAATAAGGTGGTTCTCTTGCTTCTTGTGATATTTCGATGTCATTAGTTCAAAAGAATTAATCCGGGCTTCATCATAACTTCAAAGAAGCTTCTGATTAGTCCTCAAACTCTCACAGCTAGCGGACCCGAAAAATAAGCAACCCTCTCAGCTTGCTCTCGTTACAGTATAATCAGCCTCCGAATTAATCTAGCGGTAATTCCAATAATATAAATAATTTTCCTCAAGGCGGCAATAATAACGAACTCCATTAAAGATCTTAAGCCAACAGTGATAGTTTAAATAATAATCAACTTGTGTCCAGCACTGCGAAATAAAGCTCCTCAGAAGAAAAACCATCCGTTTTAGGATAAAATGATTTTGCGACGTTCTAAAATATCAGTAGCCAAGGAGTGTTTTAGGCAGTCTCTAAAAAAAATGAGCCCATCTCATTTCGAGCTTTTAGGGCCTCTATCGAGGAAGGAATGAATGTGCTAACAAGCTTAGCAAATAAGTTCAAATCGCAAATTCTCCCAGATTCAGCTACGCCTTCAAATTCGAAGAAACAAGCCACCAATTCTACCAAGCAAGCACTGGAACCAACCTTGTAAATATCCATGGTAGAAAACAATTTGGTTCCTTCCTTTGAGCTCAGTTAAATCAACAACAATGGAGGAAATAGCGAAGGAAGTTTCTTGGTTAAGTAAGACACAAATGGGAATAATCAAATCCCCTTTTTCAAAGGAGAAGATAAGCATACTACTAAGCGCAACTCAAGACTAGAAAAAACTTTTAAAACCTTTGATTTACCTGAACAGCAAGTACCTTAGATGATTTAGAAAAAATCTACTGATGTGACTTCTTTCAGGGTCATTGATGAAAATATTGATAGCCCATCGCCATAACCAGCAAAGAGTACAAAAAAAACTAAAACATCCATTAATCATCCAAAGAATAGCAGAATTTCTCAAGATATTTATGCTCTTATGCTTTCACCAAGTAGCTAGAAGATTAAACTAGAAAATCAAGGGAAAAGTGGAGAAAATGGTCTTACAGGAATGACTGCGCAGGGATAGTAAAAATCCAATATTTCGGCAACTTCTCCATTAGATACACTCCTGAAACCGGATCTTCATTTGTTTCACCACAATATCGATGGTGTGCAAGTTGAACCAGAGAGTATGAGCTTGAAGAAATGTGTGATCTCAACTTAGCAAGGAACAAAAGAATCCCCATCGTATAGATCACTTTTCCAGCCGAAAATAATAAAAAAGGAGACAAAAGTTAAAAGTATTCTGAATAAATTGTTTACGGTGAACAAATAATCGAATAACAATAATAATGACACAGATTCATAAATCTCTAAGAATTATAACAGTACCAGCTACAACAACAGTGGGACGCCTCATGTGAATTTGAAAATAGGAGACGAAGAAGCTGAGTAGTATTATACAAGAAGGAGCAGCAGCACTAGTAGAAACAACATAAGTGGATTCCAGTCGATGGAAGCAGCCTCTAAGATATTTAATCTCCCCTAACGAAATTCTTTGATTCTAAGCCGATCTCAAACAATAGTGAGCTTCAAGAAAGACTTTGTAGAAACAGGAAGATAAAAGATAAAAATTCAACCAGGCAACAACATGAATTATCAAGGAAACTTTGAATAAAAAGAAAAGAATTCCATTATTATTAACACTCGAAATTTACCTGTAGCGAACAGCAGCAATTATTAGAGCAGTCATAATGACTAAATCAACGAGTTGAATGACGATTCCAGCAATAAAACGTCGAACGATAATAAGAACAGAGAAGCCTATGAAAAGCAGAAATCTTTTACGGTATAATATGGCAAGGAAACACTGCAGGTTACAAGTAGCAGCCGTCTGAAGGTGCATAGCTAGTAAATCTAACAAAGTAAGCCACAGCTGAATCGCAACGAAACTGACCTCAATGATTCAAATACATAAGTAAATCGGAACCGCTAGAGAAAAGAATCCTTCTTTAACCAATTCAATAAAGAAGCGAATATCGGTAATTTTATTCAATTTTTTGTGGGCAAATAATCAGAAATCTTCTTTTTTTAGGCTACTACCAATTTAAGGACGACATTGCTCACTTGTAGGTCGAATGAAAGGGTTAGACGTTGATATTAAAATTCATTCTATGTGAGATAAACATCTAAGATCACACAATCCAACGAGAGCCTATGGTTCTCATTTTAATCGACCCCGTCTGGCAGGAGCTTGTCAACAAGCAAATAGAAGACATGAATAAATATAAAATGAGGATGTTCGCATCACTCTCTCATGAACTACGAACACCTCTGAATTGCTCCATTTCTATGCTGGAATTTTTAGAAACGGAAATTATTTCGCTTGGGAAAAGAGCAGCACACATGCTGACAACAGCAAATTCTAAAGCACCACGCATCGACAATTCATAAAACACATAAACAGTTTCTAGGCTTCCTTTAGCCTAAGACTCGTATACTCCTTATCAGCAGATTCAATAAGGGTTTTTTGAATCTGTTTAAGCTTAGTCAGAATATTTCTAAGACTTCTCTAAAAGCAATAATGACTCACCTATGAATATTCAAGATAGCGTTGAAACAAGAAACATACAGCATATGTTTTAAAGTGATGTCAGCGTATTCTAAGATGAATGCGATTCAGTCATTTAATCATATTTGAAACCAGCTTTACACAGCTCGAAATTGCTGCTCAATCTGATCAATGACATTCTTGATTTCGTGCAAATTGACAGTGGGAAATTTAAGTTCACATTTGTCTCTTTTTCACTGGAAATCTTGCTACAAGAGTGCATTGTACTGATCAATCTTCAAGCTAAATCGAAGAATATTTAACTTTTAGTCGATTTTGATCATAAAATACCCAACAAAATCGAATCTGACCCGAACAGAATTCGTTAAGTTCTACTTAATTTCTTAAGTAATGCCTTGAAATTCACTGTGCAAGGGTCTATTACGATTAAGACACAGATGCAAAAAGGATCTGATAATCTAATTCTCCTCACCGTTCAAGATACAGGCATAGGAATATCTGAAAAGGATGTTAGGAATATTTTCACAATTTTTAACAAAGTTGATTTAGGCAATAATCAGCAGCTTAACAGCTAAGGATGTGGCCTTGGACTAACTTTATCGAATAGCATAAGTAAAGGGCTTGCTCCTGAGAATGTAGGTGGGATCAGAGTCGAGAGTAAAGTAGGTGTAGGAAGTAAATTTTCTTTTTTCATTGAAGACCACTCAGCTTATAAGAAACGATAAAAACAAAGCTGCGACATCATCGACACTGACGAAGACGATTGTTACAGGTTTTTAAACAAAAAGATTAAATTTTCAGCTTTATTTCGTACTCTATTCAAAATCTTATTCAGTATTTTTGATTATTTTTTTTATTTACAGACCAAAGACTTTCACCGAACCTGTATTGAAACCCTTTCAGTCTCCAGCATTTTCTTAATTTTTCGAGGGAGGATAATACTTAACGAATGGATTGAGCTTTTCCCCTCAGACTTCTTAATCCAATAATCCCCTCTACAACTCTGAAAATTCTGAAATTAAACTTTCATCTCCTTAATTTCCTCAGGAAGTGTTCCCTTCAAGCAATTATTTTCAAGGAAAATACTCCTAGAACAATAATTGGGGTACTCCAACATCTTTATCAGGTGCAGTACTCCAAAAAGGAAAGAAGGACATACGAATGATAAACTCTATTCTTAGTGAAAACGGCAAATGCAACTGTGTTTAAATTCTAGCTGCAGACGACAATGAATTTAATTTAATTGTCGTGCAAAACATTTTGAAAAAGTCAAATCTCATCGCTGACAGCGCCTGCAATGGAGAGATAGCCTTTGAAAAAGTAAGATTTTTACATTTTTACATTATTTCAATTATGGTTTTTTGTAATTAGATAATCTAAAGAAGAGTCTCCAATAAATGCTGCCCTGACTATAAATTAATTCTTATGGACATAGAAATGCCAATCATGAATGGGTATTAGACTTCATAGATTATTTTTGAATATTACCAAAAGGCAGAAGAGTTAGATAAAAAACCATATATTGTAGCATGTACAGCTTATGTTGGTGAAGACGAAAAAAATAGAGCGAAGGAGAATCTCATGGAAGATTTCATAACAAAACCGATTTAGTCTAGTGTCTTAGAGTAGGTGCTGATTAGATTCGTGCAGTATTATCTGAAATACAACTTGAAATCGAATTTGGTTAACTCTTCATAATGCTGAATAATCTAAGAATTGCTAACTTATCAACGCAATTTGCTAAACGATTTAAAACTCTACTGCTACCTCTACTTGTTTCTGATAATAATCTTAACTAATGGTTCTACTTTACAAGAATTCTTTTTTTCTAAACTAATCTTGAATAAACCTCCATGAAAGGGTTTATTGAATTAGTTTTCAAAAATATGAGACAAAATGTTCAACTTTTTACTTCAAAAATGGTCATTTC
>Ga0302285_10002499_pt1 | contig 10246 bp, 10 predicted proteins | sample III_Fen_E2_2_FD_200455 | JGI IMG/M metagenome (GOLD analysis project Ga0302285, IMG submission 200455) | Peat permafrost microbial communities from Stordalen Mire near Abisko, Sweden - III_Fen_E2_2 | ecosystem: Environmental > Terrestrial > Soil > Wetlands > Permafrost | place: Sweden: Abisko...
TTCAATTTCTTGAATACCTTTTCTTCTTTTGGTTGAGGTCAGTGGCGGATTCGAACCGCCGTACACGGTTTTGCAGACCGCTGCCTAACCACTCGGCCAACCGACCAATACTGGTTATTTCCCGTTTTGGGTGGGCAAAGATAACAAAAAAAAATTCCAACCTGCAAGAAAATCTTTCGGAGGATAAATTTGTTATTTATCTCAAATTCGAAACAAAAAGTTTCACTCTAATAAATTCAAGAGATCTCTTTTTCAGGCTACCTATAACGTAGTCAGGGTTTCATTTGGGGAGAAACACTGCCTATTCTCTATCCTTCCATGGTCACACTTACCCTTTCGATCTGCCCACCCATTGGTGGATTCATTTTCGAAACTTTCACCGACACTTTTTGAGCCTCCGGAAATTCAGATTTAATTCGGTTGATGATACGTTGACATACATGTTCGAGCAGATCCGAAGGAATTGCCATTTCTTCTTTCACGGCCAGATAGGCTTTCTGGTAGTCAAGCGTGTCTTCCAAATGATCAGATAAGCCTGCTTTACTGCAATCAGTCTCAATTTTCAGATGAACAAAAAAGCGATTACCAGCTACTTTTTCCACCTCAAAATGCCCATGAAAAGCATAAAACTCCATTCCTTCAATTTCGATCAGCGCCATATATTTTGATTTAGAAAGCAAAATTAATTTTATTATGCCGGAATTCAATTTTCAAACTTGTGAATATCTGATAACTGAAACGACATTTGTTAATTTATTTCAAAGAGAAAGATTTTTTGGGAGTTCCGCGTGACAATTAAAAAAACAAATTACTGACACATGAAATCATTTTATACTTTTGTAGTTAATGCCATTCAGTAAAAGAGATTTCTAAAATTGAATACAATGAGCGAAAATTTGATTGAGAATGACAATGCGGTGAAATCGAATAATTTCATTCACCAAATTGTTGAAGAAGAGATTAGTGCCGGGAAAAATAGCGGACGTGTGCACACCCGGTTTCCTCCGGAACCAAATGGTTATCTGCACATTGGCCATGCTAAATCCATTTGCCTGAATTTTGGAACTGCTCAGAAATACAACGGATTAACCAATCTGCGTTTCGACGATACCAACCCTTCGAAAGAGGAAACAGAATATGTTGATTCCATTATGGAAGATGTCCGCTGGCTAGGTTTTGACTGGGATGACAGGCTATATTATGCCTCTGATTATTTCGACCAACTCTTTGAATTTGCTGTAAAACTAATTAAAGAAGGTAAAGCCTACGTTGATGATCAGAATGCGGAAACAATAAGCCTTCAGAAGGGAACGCCTACGCGTCCCGGAGTAATAAGTCCAATGCGAGGTCGTTTGGTTGAAGAAAACCTTGATTTTTTTTACCGAATGAAAGCCGGTGAATTCGATGAAGGTCAGCGGGTCTTACGTGCAAAAATCGACATGGCCTCTCCAAACATGCACATGCGTGATCCTATTTTATACCGCATCATGAAAACACCTCATCACCGCACCGGCGAAAAATGGTGCATTTACCCGATGTACGATTTTGCTCATGGACAGTGCGATTATTGGGAAGGGATCACCCATTCAATTTGCACTTTGGAGTTCGAAGTTCACCGCCCACTTTACGATTGGTTTGTCGACCAGCTTATGGATTCAGATTATCGTCCAAGGCAGATCGAATTTTCGCGATTAAACCTCAACTATACCGTTATGAGTAAACGTAAATTACTCGAATTGGTGAAAGACAATCATGTGACTGGTTGGGATGATCCTCGAATGCCTACAATTTGCGGCTTGCGCCGACGTGGTTATACTCCCGAGTCGCTTCGTAATTTTGCCGAACGAATCGGAGTAACTAAAACTGATGGAATTACCGATGTTGCACTTCTCGAATACAGCATCCGCGAAGATTTGAATAAAAGAGCACAGCGCGTGATGGGCGTTCTGAATCCGCTGAAAGTAATTATTACCAATTGTCCTGAAGGCACGGTTGAACAGTTGGAAGCTATTAATAATCCGGAAGATTCGACAATGGGTACGCGTATGGTTCCATTTACCCGCGAATTGTATATCGAACGTGACGATTTCATGGAAGAACCACCAAAGAAATTCTTCCGTTTGTCGCCAGGAACCGAAGTGCGCCTTCGTTATGCCTATTTTGTTACTTGTAACGATGTGATTAAAGATGCTAATAGTGAAATCACCGAAATACATTGTACCTACGATCCGGCTTCACGCGGCGGAAATTCTCCCGACGGACGAAAAGTTAAATCGACAATTCACTGGGTTTCGGCTACCGAAAATGTAGAAGCTGAAGTCAGACTCTACGATCGCCTTTTCTCCGACGAGGAACCCGATGGACACAAAGACATCGATTTCAAGGAATTCATGAATCATGATTCGCTGCAGGTTTTGCCCAAATGCTACATCGAACCATTTGTAAAAAACGCTAAAGTATTGGATCACTTTCAGTTCGAGCGTTTGGGCTATTTCAATATCGATCAGGATTCAACTTCGGAGAAACTTGTTTTTAACCGTACCGTTCAGTTGAAGGATACCTGGGCAAAACAATGTAAATAAGCTTCGACAGGCTCAGCTCTCGAAAAGTCCGAAGATTGGAGGCAGAAGTCCGTGTAGACGCTCCCTGAGCGCGAAGCTGTCGAAGGGAAAATACCGAAAAGGGTGGAATGAAAATTCTGCCCTTTTTTATGGCCGACAATTTTACTGAATAGTCCTTTTTACATCTTGTCAATTTTAGCAGCCAAAATGAAATCATTTTCAGAAAGTCCGTTCACAGAATGTGTCCACAATTCAATGACAACCTTCCCGTAATAAACGTGCATAACCGGATGATGATTCTCTTCATCTGACACTGCTGCCACTTTATTTACAAAACTAATCGTTTGCTGGTAATTCTTAAAGTGATATTCTTTGACGATCTTTTTGTATTCGATTACATTCCAGCCTTCTTCAATATTTTCCCGATATTCAGCAATCTGTTTTTGATCAAAGGCAAGAGTACCTCCTTCGCAGGGAACGCATTTCTTTGTACTTAAATCCATGGTGTCATAATTTTAAACGGATGTATTTTAATCCGGGTTAATAAAATTCTGAAACTTCTCACAACCTATTAACAATCAGCAGAGCTAGTTGTTCCCCATTATTAAAAAACCATTCTGATTTTCAGCTGTTGTAAATAGTTGAATTTATTCAAATACAAATTGTCATGGTACAAAAATCTATTCTCAAAATAAAACCACTTGGATTCCCTTGGGAAACCCTTGACCCGTTTATTTTCTGTGTCCATCATCGCGACGAATATCCAAAAGGGAATGAGGAAATGGGGCCTGCGGTATCGCTTAAAGGTCGAGACATTGGTCAGGACTTTACAAAAAAAGATGGCTGGCGAATGTATCACGGTCAGAAGATTCCAGGGTTTCCTTATCATCCTCATCGTGGTTTTGAAACCGTTACTGTGGTAAAAGAAGGACTTGTAGATCATACCGATTCGATGGGCGCAGCAGGTCGTTTTGGCAAAGGTGATGTGCAGTGGATGACCGCCGGGAAAGGTGTACAACATTCAGAAATGTTTCCACTCATCCATCAGGATAAGGAGAACCCAATGGAACTCTTTCAGATTTGGCTGAATTTACCCAAGGTCAGCAAATTTGTTGAACCATATTTTAAGATGTTGTGGGATGATCAGATTCCTCTTTTTAAAGAAACCGGAAGTAATGGAAAATCAGTTGAAATAAACGTGATTGCCGGAACAATTTATAATACCAAGGCTCCTGCACCTACACCCGATTCCTGGGCAGCCAATCCAGATCACGAAGTTGCCATTTTAACCATTAAACTTGAAGCAGGAGCTGAATGGATATTATCAAGAGCAAGTTTGGACGCAAACCGAACACTTTATTTTTATAAAGGGAAAGGATTGCAAATTGATGGTGAAACCATGCCTGAATATCATTCAATTCAGGTGAATGCGGCCAATGAAATTAAGCTTCAGGCCGGAAATGAAGATTGCTTTTTGCTGATGTTACAGGGGAAACCCATAAATGAACCCGTCGTTCAGTACGGACCTTTTGTAATGAATTCAAAAGCTGAAATTCAGGAAGCGTTTCTGGATTACCAGCAAACCCAGTTCGGTGGATGGCCGTGGCCCAAACACGAACAGGCACACGACCGGAATAAAGGAAGGTTTGCCTTATATGCCGATGGTACTGAAGAATTAAAACCTTAGACCAAAGCTGGCCTTCTATGCTGATTTTGATTTTAAATGTTTCCATTTTATGCAAAACAAGTATAGAAAATTTACTGAAGAGATTTTGGGAATTGCCGGTATTCAAATTAATGGAAGCAATCCCTGGGACATTCAAATTCAAAACGAGAATTTTTACAAAAGAGCGATTACTGAAGGCCCTCTGGGTGTTGGAGAATCGTATATGGATGGAGATTGGGATGTCGAAAGTCTGGACGAATTTATTTGGAAAGTTATACAGGCTCAACTCGATCAAAAAATTCAAGGGAAATTTTCAACTCTATTGCGGTTAGCTAAATTGCGGCTATTCAATTTACAATCGAAAAACAGGGCATTTATCGTTGGCGAAAAGCATTATGATTTGGGGAATGATCTTTTCAGAAATATGCTCGACCCTCGTATGAATTACAGCTGTGGATATTGGAAGAATGCCTCAAATTTGAAGGAAGCACAGGAAAATAAATTGGACTTAATTTGCCGGAAATTATACCTTGAACCCGGTATGCTGGTGCTTGATATTGGGTGTGGTTGGGGCGCTTTCGGAAAATTTGCTGCTGAGAAGTACAAAGTTGAGGTGGTCGGTATTTCAGTTTCGAAAGAACAGGTTGAGTTGGGCAGAAAATTGTGCACTGGTCTTCCGGTTGAATTCAAACTGATGGATTACCGTGACCTGAATGAAAAATTTGACCGAATTGCGAGCGTCGGAATGTTTGAGCACGTGGGTGAGAAAAATTATCGGACTTATTTTGAAGTTGCAAACCGATGTTTGAAAGATGACGGGATATTTCTGTTGCATACAATTGGCAGGATAAAAGCGCCAAAAGCAATTGATCCATGGACGCATAAATACATTTTTCCCAACGGCATGTTACCATCTGCCATTCAGATCAACAAAGCCATTGGGTCACGTTTTGTAATGGAAGACTGGCACAACTTTGGTCCCGACTACGACAAAACGCTGATGGCATGGTATAATAACTTTGTACTGAATTGGGTTAAAATAAAAGGAAACTATTCCGAGCGGTTTTTCAGAATGTGGAAATATTATTTACTGTCTTCTGCTGGCTCATTCCGCGCCCGACGAAATCAATTGTGGCAAATTGTCCTGTCAAAAAATGGAGTTCAGGGCGGTTATCAATCAATTCGGTAACCCGAACAATTTTGGCAAAATGCAATAATTAATAATGTCTTCTGAGAAATTGTATTCTGAAATCTAGCTTATGAATTAAATTGAGTTTCAGGATGCCCAACGGTATCGGAACGTTTCCGGCTCAGATATTCAACCCTCAACATAAGCATGAGCAAAACCATTATACAAACAATCGCTCTTACTGAATAAATAGTTGCGAGTGTTCCTTTACTCGATAATAGTGAAATCGCCGGAGTGACTGCCATTGCGATCCATATCAGAAATGACTCGGAATTTTCGCGGGTCTTCCATAGGCGACTGACTACTGGAAAATAGGCAATTACCAGAATTCCCTGAGTTAAGGTATGGGTTATAACATGATTTTTGGTAACAAACCAAAACAGCATAATAATAAACACCGCGACAAGGCACCCTTTATCGAACCTACTGAAACGAGAAGTATGGTCTCCCCAAAGATAAATAGAAATGGTTACACTAATAGCAAGAGCCAAATCGGTAGTATTCAAAATATTGTCGAGTAAACTGAAATTATCAGATTCTAAATAGGTTGCCAAACTAATTGCAACGGCAATGGTAAAAAAGATCCACATAGCCAAAGCAGGTCTTATTTTCTGTTTGTAGGTTAGCCATCCGTACCATCCGGCAATTAGAAGATTAAGAAGTGAAACTCCAAAAATGGATATCTGTTGAATCAGATTTTCGGGCATAAATACAGTTTTGAATAATTTGTAAACAAGTTGCAAGTATATCACATTATTCGAAATTATATTCATTCATTTTTAATGATTGAATTGTACCTTTGAAATATAATTTAGAATACCTCCATCATTCGTGCTTTTATCAATGAAATAGAAATCGCCAGCATTCTTGAACGAAATCAACATCCTGATCCTGAGAAAGTTAGTGCTGTATTGAATAAGGCTAAAGAAATGAAAGGCCTTGATTTGGAAGATGTTGCCGTTCTCTCAAACATCAGCGATCCAATGCAGTTGTTCGAGCTTTTCGAAGAAGCCAATCACATCAAGGAAAAAATTTATGGCAAGCGATTGGTGATTTTTGCGCCACTATATATTTCAAATTTGTGTGCCAACGAGTGTAGCTACTGTGCTTTCAGGGCAAAAAACGAGGCCATTAAGCGGCGTTCGCTAAATCAGGCCGAGATCAAACACGAAACGGAGATACTCATCAGCCAAGGACACAAACGGATTTTAATGGTTGCCGGAGAATCGTACCCAAAACAAGGGTTCCAATATGTAATTGACTCCATTGCCTCAATATATGAGGCAAAAATTGGTAATGGTGAGATCCGGCGGGTGAATGTCAACATTGCACCTCTCGACCTATCTGAGTTCAAGTTGCTGAAAGAAGCAAAAATCGGAACCTTTCAGCTCTTTCAGGAAACATACCATCACCAAACCTATCACGAAGTACACACCGGAGGGAAAAAGACCGACTACGACTATCGTGTAACGGCACTTCACCGGGCCATGGAAGCCGGTATCGATGATGTTGGAATCGGCGTGCTGTTTGGATTAGCCGATTTCCGTTTCGAGCTACTGGCCTTGATGCAACATATTCAAGAGCTTGAAAAGGTTTTTGGAGTGGGGCCGCACACCATAAGCGTTCCACGAATCGAGCCTGCAACAGGATCTGACTTGGCTTCTCATCCACCACATGCTGTTTCCGATCTTGATTTTCGTAAAATTATAGCGATACTTAGGCTGGCGGTGCCATATACGGGCATCATCATGTCGACCCGCGAAACTGCGCACATGCGACGCGATACCTTTGCATTGGGCGTTTCCCAAATTTCCGCCGGAAGTCGCACCAATCCGGGTGGCTATAGCGACTCCTTGCATGATGACAGCGGTCAATTCTGTCTGGGTGATCACCGTACTTTAGATGAAATTATCCGTGACGTGGCCGAAATGGGTTATATTCCGTCGTTTTGTACTGGATGTTACCGGCTTGGACGCACCGGTCAGGATTTTATGGATCGGGCTAAACCTGGCGACATTAAAAACCACTGTAACCCGAATGCGGTTTCTACCTTCATGGAATACTTGATGGACTACGCATCATACGAAACACGCCTGATTGGTGAAAACCTGATTGAAGATGTGATTGACTCGATGCACGGACTTGCTCGCGAAAGAGCTATCACCTTGCTCGAAAAGGTAAAAAAAGGCAGCCATGATATGTATTGCTAAAAAATCAGGGAGATGAAGATAAAAGTCCTTTCAGTAAATACCTCCGAAAAAAAAGGAACCCTAAAAATGCCTGTCGACAGCATTCAGTTGACTGAAATCGGGGTGGTTGGTGACGCACACTCAGGCAAATGGCACCGCCAGGTTAGCTTGTTAGCAACTGAAAGCATTGCCAAATTTTCGGAAGAAGCTGGACGAAATATCAAATATGGCGAATTTGCCGAAAACATAACTACTGAAGGACTTCTCCTACATGAATGCCGTCCGCTCGATCGTTTTTTAAATAATGAAATTGAGTTGGAAGTAACCCAAATAGGCAAAAAATGCCACGGAGATAACTGCTCCATTTTTCGCGAATTAGGTAATTGTGTGATGCCCAAGGAAGGTATTTTTGCACGTGTAATCCGGAACGGTAATTTAAAAGCTGGCGACCAATTCGAATATCTGCCCAAAGTGATCAATATTCATATCATCACCTTAAGCGACAGGGCCAGCGCAGGAGAATATGAGGATAAAAGTGGTCCTCAAATCAAAAATCTGGCAGAGACTTTCTTTTCAGGAATTAAAAGACAAACGATATTCACCAATCAATTAATTCCTGATGATCCAAAAAAACTTTCACTTCTCATTAAATCAGCTATTTTGCAGGATGCCGATGTTATTTTTACCACTGGCGGTACCGGAATCGGGCCACGCGATTTTACACCGGAAACCGTTCGTTCAATTCTTGATAAGGAAATTCCGGGAATCATGGAATTGATAAGGGTAAAATACGGGATGGAGAAACCGGCCGCTTTGCTTAGTCGGGGAGTTGCAGGCGTTGCCGGCAAAACATTGATATACACCCTGCCCGGAAGTGTTAAAGCTGTAAGCGAATATTGCAATGAAATTCTTCCAACGATTGAACACTCAATGTACATGATTGAAGGAATTGACAGCCATTAAAATCGTAATTTAGTTTAGTTTCTAATTAATATTCAGGAGGAAAATAAAATGATAAACGCCATTATACTTATCAATGCAGAACGTACCAAAATCAATTCAGTAGCAGAACAATTAGTTAGCTTGTCCGGAATTACCGAAGTTTATTCTGTTAGCGGAAGATTTGATTTGGTTGTAGTTATCCGACTTCCACATGCCGATGATCTGGCTGAATTAATTACTGAGCAAGTCACCAAAATTGAAGGAATCACCAAAACTGAGTCGATGGTTGCCTTTAAAACACTTTCGAAAAGCGATATGGCCAACATGTTCGAGTTGGGTAATTAAACTCTTAACACTTCGAAATTATTCTTAATCATTCATTTTCAGAGGGATATTAACAAGTAATATTTTTATGTAATTACTTTTCCCGGCTATTCTATATTTCATTTTTTGGTTGTATTTTGTTCTTGCCCAAATCAACCCAAAAACCTAACCGAGATTAGCAATGCCTCAAGAAAAAGTCATTACCTATAATAATCTATCCTTTAGAATCAATTCTGAATTTGAATATCTCGAAGTCTTGATTGATGACATTAACTTTTCAGATCAAAAAAGCTACATCCATTCAGTTTCGAACCTTCTTGAATTCGCATTAGACGTTAATACTCGCTACCTTATATTAAACGTTTTAAATTCAAAGTTCAGGATCAAACCAGAATTATATTCATTTACCAGTAAAAACATCCTCGACCCATTAAAGTCTAACGGAGTCAAAAAGATTATTTGTATTGCAACTGAAGAAGAATTCGAAAACCATTATAAAAAAATTGAACTAATCGAACCTTTCATTAAGGCACTTCCGTCAAAAGCTGAGGCAATAAAATGGATAACTGAAAATCCATAGAATATTCTAGACAAACCAATAAAAGACCGTTCATTTAAACAAGAAAACTGTTCCATATTTTTCTGAGTTTTTAAACAAAACCCCAATCCAACTGTTTCTATTTCTTACAATTAGTCACTTAAGAAAACAGTTAAACCTCAAAATCCAGAAATTATGAAACGTAGAAATTTTATTGCCCTCGTAGGAACCACGCTCGCCGCTGCCCCCGTCTGGTCAAATGTATATAACCCAGCCGTCCCAGCACCGAAAGCAATTGATGTTACCTTTCCTGAATTACCATACGCCTATAACGCACTGGAACCATATATTGATGCCCAAACCATGGAATTACACTACAGTAAACATCACAAGGGTTATTTCAATAATTTTATGGCAGCGATTAAAGATACACCAGCTGCGCAGATGGATTTGAAAGACTTATTTGCCGGAATTAGCAAACAAAGCGTGGCGATAAGAAATAATGCAGGAGGATTTTACAATCATTCACTTTTTTGGGAAAATATGACACCAGCCAAAACCAATCCTTCTGCAAAACTAAATTCTGCCATTGACAAAAGCTTTGGGTCGATGGATAAATTTAAGGAAGAATTTGGCTCGGCTGCCAAAAAACATTTTGGAAGTGGTTGGGCCTGGCTGGTAGCCGGTAATGATGGAAATCTTTTTGTTAGCGACTCGTTAAATCAGGATAACCCGCTAATGGATGTAACTGAAAAGAAAGGCACACCTTTGTTGTGTCTCGATGTTTGGGAACATGCTTATTACCTGCATTACCAAAACCGCAGACCTGAATATGTT
>Ga0302285_10002500_pt1 | contig 10245 bp, 8 predicted proteins | sample III_Fen_E2_2_FD_200455 | JGI IMG/M metagenome (GOLD analysis project Ga0302285, IMG submission 200455) | Peat permafrost microbial communities from Stordalen Mire near Abisko, Sweden - III_Fen_E2_2 | ecosystem: Environmental > Terrestrial > Soil > Wetlands > Permafrost | place: Sweden: Abisko...
GTCCTTTCCAAAGCCTAAACGGGTTTGAGGCATTGTTAAGCCTTTTTCAATTACATGATATCTTCTAACAATCTCTCCAATAAGGTTTAACGAAGTAGTATGCCCGGAAATACCCGAAAATTTATGATAGAGTCTAAAATCATAATGATAGTGCTTCAACAGATTCAAAAATGATGACAGCTTCATTTTTTTTAGTCTCACATAATTTATAAATTTCACTGGTAAAACAGTCTCTATCGTGTTTTTTATTTTTGTATTCATGACAGATTTAAATTTAAATAAAACATGAGCTTTTAAATTAAGATAGCTGATTATTTGATGATTTTTTTATTTAAAAAGCTACTTAATAAATGCCGCTCATTCTTCGAAAGACCGATTAAATAGATTGACCCTAAGGATGTAATCAGTCCACATGTACCAACAATCAGAAACCTGGATAAATTATCCTCTAAAATTAGGACCAGCCAGATTGGCAAAATATAACCAACTATATTTACTGAGAATATTTTCACCAAAACTTGATTGAGAAAATCTTTAAATACTAACCCAATCATACTCTGCAACATCCACAGTCTGAGAAATAAACATATAAATGAAACTCCTATGGCTACATACATCGTAATTTGTGGAGGAAAGCCTAATTTTAAAAAACTATAGGAAATGGGTAGATTTAGCAACATCACACTTCCGACAACAGTTTGATATCGTTTAATATCACCAGTAGCTTGCGCAGCAGTCATCAATGGATAGGATAATGAATCAATCAAAGCCCCGATAATGACTAATCGCGTAAAAAGTATAACATAATCGGGAATTTCTTTTAACCACAGTTTGAGAATAAAATTTGTTTCCAGTAGAACAGGCATAGAAAGTATAAATAGCAAATAGAATGACAATTTGGAACTTTGAAATACTAATTTCGTCATTTCTTCTTTTTCATCGGCAGCATAATATTTTGTGATCTGAGGATTAACTGCAGTAACAAAATTTGATACAAATTGATTCACCGAAGTACTTATCTGAAATGCAATCCCTCGTGCAGTATTTATTATCGGACCAAAAAACATATTTAATAATATATTGATTCCTTCATTATTAAATACCCCTGCTACCGAACCAAATAAATTCCAGCCTGAATAACTCATCAATGTCTTAAATAACTTTCTATCCCAATAAAACTGAAACTTACATTCTTCGTAGTTTCTCTTGCTTATAATGATATAAATTGAACTGATTAAACAACTGGTAGCAAACATCAAAAGTCCATAAAGTTTCAGTTTGTCGAATGAAAACAGGACTAATAAATAAACGATTACCAATTTCAACGTTACTTCAATAATACTGACGTAAGCGTAAACCTTCATATTCTCACGTGCAATAATTGCTGCATTGTAGGGGATTGTAATGATACTGACAACAAAGGAAAATATTGTGAATTGATAAATCCAGTTAGCTGCCAGTAAACGGTCAATTGGTATGACCAGTTTATGGTTTAAAAACCACAATCCAATAGTTTCAGCTAACACTATTACAACAAAGGCAATAATAAAATAGATTGTTACAGTTAAACTGAAAGTTTTTTTCAATTGCGAAAAATCATTTCTGCCCAACTCAAAAGCAAAAAAACGTTGTGACGCACTTGCCATTGTGTTACTCAAAAGAGCCAACATTCCCACTACACCACCTACCACATTATAAATTCCATAATCCACTACCCCAAGTGTACTCAATACGACTCTTACAGTGAAGAGCGATACGAGCATTGTCAGTAGCATTCGAAAGTAAAGCAGCAAAGTATTCTTTGCTATCCGTTTGTTATTCTCAGAAGACAAAATATTATTGATTAAATATGATTGAATAGTTTATTTTTTAACTCTTTATCTTGTCATCGTCATTCTCATAACCATAGCCGTATTTTTTTCCATAACCGTACTGATGGGCATTTTTTCTACTATCAGTATCGTTCAATACAAAATACATGTTTTTCAGTTTGTTGTTTGTAAAAAGGCTCGCTGCTTCTTCTATATTTTTCTTGGGTGTAAAATCAGCCCTTACAACATACAGATTCACATCCGTCAACCGGTTCAGTGAAAAACTGTCGGACACTACTTGTAAAGGTGCTGTATCGATGACTATATAGTCAAACTGTTTACGTAAATCTAAAATAAGTTTATCCAGGGACTGTTTAGCCAACAATTCGCTTGGATTCGGCGGTTTAGGTCCAGAAGTTATAACATATAAATCCGGATGTGCTCCCGAAGGTCTTATCAAGTCAACCTGATTCATATGGCCTGAAAGGAACATGGTGATACCCGTGGTATTTTCCAGGTCCAAATAAACATCCAGCATTGGCTTCCGGATATCCAGACCAATAATCAGGACCTTTTTATCCAACAGGGCCAAACTTATTGCCAGGTTAATTGCTACCAGGGTCTTTCCTTCACCACTTATACTCGATACAATATTAATGACCTTTTTTTCAGGAGTATCCAATACAAAAAGGAGATTAGTACGTAATAACCTGACCAGCTCTGTAAAACTGTCAGTACTGTTTTCATGAATAATAACATTGTTTGTTTGTTTGTTTTTCGGGATTTCGCCCAAAACAGGGATTATAGTTAAATCATCTAATTCTTTTTTATTTTCAATCTGATATCGAAGTAAGTCGCGGATTTTAATCCCAATTACTGGGATACCTAGGCCAAAAAGGATAGATATAAACAAAATCATTGTCTTTTTTGGGCTAATCGGATCACTTCCATTAACATTATCAATCAACTTGGCAACCGGTTCTACCACGGACATATTCAGGTACTTTTCTTCTTTTTTCTGAAGTAAAAACAAAAACAGCCCTTCCTTAACTCCTTGTTGTCGTTTTATTTCAGTATATTGACGTTCCTGACGTGGAATAGCCCTGATATGTGCTGCATTTTCCCTGTTTTTGGACAAAAGATCCTGTTGTCCGATTTGCAGGTTATTTTTTTCATTTCGCACACTGGATTGTACAGAGCTATACATTGATTCGATTTGATTTGTCAAATCAATCATAGCCTGATTACTATTTGAAGCTATTCTTGAAAGTCGATTTCGTTGCAATAATAGTTTATTATAATTATTAATCAATTCAATTAATCCCTGGCTTTTAATGCCGGAACTTGCGGGAATAAGCTGGTATCGGTTCTCTTTTTTATGAAGATAATCATCAAGGTCTGAGATAACAGCCAGTTGAGTCTCTACCTCAAGTCGTTTTTGAGTAAAATCACCGGTTTGTTGAATAAACAGGTCTGATTCCGATTTGATATCAGTCAACCCTTGATTCTGTTTGAAATTTTCTACCTTCGATTCAACATCACCAAGCTCTCGGGTAAGTGTCATAAGACGATCATCAATAAATTTTGCAGTAGTATTGGCCATTGCACTTTGATCGTTCATATCATTTCTGTTATATATTTCTACAAGTTTTTTCAAAAAGTCCTGGCCAAGCTTTACATTTGAAGTGTTAAATGAAATATTTACCACAGAAGTGAATTTGGACGTCAGGTCCATTTTCAACTGTCCCATTAATTGATTAGCTTTATTGGTGGGGTTAACCAAAACAACTTTCAGAATCATATCTTCGCCAGGCCTGAAATCACCTCTCGATAGATTTAACTTCCCAAATGGCAACGATACGGTATTATCGGATATCGATGCTTTTACATTGTATTTTACGGTTTTATATACTCCGTAAAACTCATATACTCCATAAGGATGAACCAAGATTTTAAATTCAATGGTTGTATTCATACTTTTCAGAAAAGTATCTGGTAAACGGACAAGGATAGGACATTCCGGTCCATAGATTATTTTTTCTCTAAATGTTCCAAATTTAGTATCCATGGGATCAACACCCAATTGTCTTAGAACCTTGAATGTCCCCATTTTTGTATAACTGGCATAGATACCAAGTTCACGGACAACCTGCTCCACTAAAACTGATTTATTCAATACCTCGAGTTCGTTATCCACATTGTTTTTTTGAGTAAAAAGACCCATATCTTTAAACGAGTTCATTTCCATTGAGCCACCACCTTTTATATCATCTTTCAGCAAAATGGAGGTAGTAACTTCGTACACCGGTAATGTAAACTTCAGATATACTACAGCAACAATCAAACTTAGAATCAGGGAAACAACAATCCATTTCCAGAAAGCAATATATTTAAATAAAAGAGCCTGAAAATCAATCTTTTTTTCGTTTTCTTTTTCAAATTCGGAGTATTTATTCATAATCAATTACATATTAAAATCAGAAATATCAAAATCATTTAGCAGATACCTTTTTCCATTAAAATTTTACACCAAAAACCGTAAATATCAAACTGGTTACTGATAACAGAACAGACAGCGAAGAAATTCCGAATGATTCAGCAGCACCATAATTAGAGGATTTTGATCTCGATTTATTCGGTTCTACATACACCACATCATTTTGTTCCAGATAATAAGCCGGTGAATAAATCACATTTTTGTCATTCAAATTCAGAGTAATATACTCTTTAGTACCATCTGAATTTTCCCGAAGCACCGTCACATTATCGCGTCGTCCATAAATAGTAAGATCACCCGCCATAGCCAGACCCTCAAAGATTGTCACTCTTTCATTCGAAGTTTCAAATTTACCGGGTCTTTGTACTTCTCCTAAAATATTTACCGAATAATTTAAAAACCGAATGGAAATAATGGGTGATTCTTTACTAAATGCTATAGACAGTTTTTTTTGAAGCAAAGATTCAAGGTCTTTGCGTGTAAGTCCTGTCACTTTAATTCGTCCAAAAACAGGAAAGTCAATATTGCCATCATTATCTACCAGATAAGTCTGCAGCACCGGTTGTGAAAGGATATTTGTATTATTTGATGCTTCGGCAACCTGTGGAACTAAAAGATTGTATATCCTCGAGGCTTCAGGCTCTGAACTCACCACGGTAATGCTTAGTATATCTTTCGGCTTTATCCGCGCATCATATAAACCTGCTGAATTTTTTTCCACATTGTAAATCGAGGAAGTATTCGAAAGTGGTCTTAGTTCGGCACTTTTAAGTGAATTGGTTGATTTTGTTTGAGAATTAGATATTTCAGTAGATTTTCTTTGCTGTTCATAAGCAATTGTTTTGTTGTCATGTTTTTGAAAATAAGCAATATCTCTAGCTGAGCCACAAGAACTCAAAAGTAATATCGAAAATAAAAGTCCGTAAAGATTCGTTTTTTGATAATTCATGATAATCATTTTTTATCCGGGTTCTATATTTTTAGATATTACCGGTCTGTGTTGAATGGAGAAGTATTATTATGATGTTTCGAGGCAAGGACAAACAATTCAAGTCATATGAACTCTTTCAAATAATTCTTTTTTAATCAAATCCCTTATTTAATAATTTAAAACTCTTCGAAATCCTTTTACATAACAATGTTCGTCAGTCCCATGAGTGAACAACGAAAGAAAGAACCGGTTTGCTCGAAATGCGATCGTTATTCTTTCAATAAATTAATACACCTCTTTGTGTCAGTGTATATCTAAAACCAGTACGAAAATCCAACAAAATATATTTCCCTGTAATCTTCATTATCTCCCACAATTTTACAGATACAGTTCAGCCCTTAGTTTCTGAGTTTTAATTATTATAATAACTCATGTTCACTTTCATCGTACTCATCAGGATTACCACCTGAAATTGCAGGCCAATTATCTACTTTTAATTTTAATAGTAGCAAGTCACATTTAAATAATATAATATATGTAAATCAATACACATAAACACTAACAACCACTGCTCATTTGACGTAAATCAGCTTCATTGTTTAATAAAGGTTATCTTTATACATAGTCCTAACAAAGATTAAATCAAAAAGGTTTATCGTTACAATCAAATATTAGGTTTTTAGGGAGGTAAACGATCTAAATTAGTAAATTTTAAATATCTTTACATGTTGACAATCAGAACATTTCGAAACACATGAAGTAATTGAAATAAAAGTTAAGAATAACAATTTTCCAAAAAGTAAGATAATATGTCAGGTCACCCGAATCTCCCGGTAAAAGAGCAACAATAAACGACATGATTGAAGGGTATTTCACTTAGTATATGTGACTTATGAAATGTGATATCAAACTATATTGGCAGTGATATCAAAGAGGAGCAATACTATGATAAGTTTCAGGAATTGACAGGTGTTGGTTGTAACGATTCCTGTTTCAAGTTACCGACAGGTTGTGAAAAGGAGATGGTGAGCGTGTACAAAACCTGAAAAGTGTACGAAATATCGAATTGACAGGTTGGAAAATTAAGGTTACAAACCGGCACATGATGATTTACTTGCAGGGTTTTAGATCCTGAAATGAAAATCATCAATATGATACCGAACGGACTGTTTGTAAGGAAGAAATGAAATAATCAGATAGAAACGAAATAAGGGAATTAAAGACCTGGATTTGAAAAGTGATTTCTATAAAATTCTATTTAGGTACCTGCAACCTACAAATAAGCCTGCAGCCCAACCAGCTTCTTATTCTGGTTCTTTTTCCAGAACCAATTATTCACCAGATAAGTTATATAGGCACTTCCACTGCCGACAATGGCACCTGCCAACACATCCGATGGGTAATGCATACCCAGGTTCATGCGCGAGTAGCCCACAGAGCAGGCCCAGAAATAAGTGGGTGCAATCACATACCATTTTGGGTATTTAAGGCTTAATGCAGTGGCTGTGGTAAAAGCCAGTGAGGTGTGACCGGATGGAAACGATAAGGATGTTTCTGTTTGGTAACCTGTAATATCGGGATAAGTGACATAGGGACGGGGTCTTTTAACCAGTTCTTTCATCGAATAGGTTATCACGCCATCCACGCCCAGGCTGACACCAACATACAATGCATTTTTCAGTAAATCATCATTTTGTTCTATCAATGCTACGACTCCCATCACGAGCGGCGTAGATACTGCAACTGCAGTAGTGGTATTCGAAATAAATTTTGAATAATTACGTAGACCGGTGCCGGATGTATGATTTATGCTTCTTAAGAGTTCTATATCTGCATTTTGTGCTGACAATTGTGTACTTAATATTGAAAAAGTACTCCAAAGCAGAATAATTGTCGTAAATTTGCGCATATTTTTTTTGCCAAAGGTAATTATATTTTCTTGAACCGTTAAACTGTGGATTCATGTAAATGAAGGGTCCTTTGACATTTGACCTGTTACAGAAGTCTTTTTTTCACAAACATACGGTTTACAAAGATGTTGAAAATTGCTATTCTTGGACCTGAATCGACAGGGAAAACGATGTTGGCAAAACAGTTGGCTGATCATTTCCGTGCACCCTGGGTACCGGAATATGCACGTGAATATGTTGAAAAATTATCGAGCCCCTATAACTACGAGGATATTTGTACCATTGCAAGGAAACAGATAGAACAGGAAAAAGCGGTTGAAAGCCTGGGTTCTAAGGAACTATTTGTTTTTTTTGATACAGAACTGATTATTACCAAAGTATGGTTTTCCTATCGTTTCGGTCAGGTACCCGACTTTGTGACAAAACAATTAAACACTGGTTTTTTTGATTTATATTTACTTTGTATGCCCGACCTGCCGTGGGAACCTGATCCGGTTCGCGAACATGGTGATGATCGGGATTTTTTCTTCAATTGGTATAAAAAAGAAATTGAACAAACAGCAAAACCTTACGTTATTGTAAGTGGAATTGGCAATCAACGCTTTCAAAACGCATTGAATGGTTTAAACACCTTACAAGGCTAAGCCTGCAGGTTATCAGGAACTAAGTTCAGGCATTCAAATACGGGTCCAAGAATCCTGACTTCAAGTAAAATCTCAATAATTTCAATATAATGCAGAACGATTTATTAGACACAATAAAAAAACTCTCCCAGTTGGAGGGCTTTAAAGATGTTTGTCATGAAAAAGGGAACAATGACATGATGCCTTCCATTGATGTGTTGAAGGAAATCGTTCAATTAGCCCGTTCTATTTTATTTCCCGGTTATTTTGGTGATTCGGCTGTTAACGCACATACCATCATGAATCACATAGGGGTAAATATCGATCGGTTACAAATACTACTCTCTCAACAGATAAAAGCAGGAATTTGCTTCAACAATCAATCCGAGACAGAAAAGACGGTTAACATTGAAGAAGCCGGCAATAAAAAAGCCATTGAATTCATTCTTCAGCTGCCCGATATTCGAGAAAGGCTTCACACCGATGTGATTGCCGCCTACAATGGCGATCCTGCCGCTAAGAGCTTCGGAGAGGTGATTTTTTGCTATCCCAGCATACGGGCTATCAGCAATTACCGGATTGCTCATACCTTGCTGGAACTCGGCGTACCCCTGATACCCCGTATCATTACCGAGATGGCTCATTCCGAGACCGGCATAGACATTCACCCCGGGGCTACCATTGGGGAGTACTTTACCATTGACCATGGAACGGGAGTGGTGATTGGCGAAACGGCCATCATTGGCAACAATGTCAAGATGTACCAGGGAGTAACCCTTGGCGCCAAGAGCTTTCCATCTGACGAATTCGGAAATCCGATTAAGGGGATTGCCCGTCATCCATGTATCGGGAACAATGTGATCATTTACTCCAACACCAGTATCTTAGGCAGGATTACTGTCGGCGATGGTGCGGTGATTGGTGGTAACATGTGGGTGGATTCGGATGTTCCGCCAGGTGCCAAACTCGCTCAGAACAAGAAATCAATAAAATAGAATGCACAATGCAATTACCCGCCTTTGACATTAGACTTTAGACATTTGACATTAGACATTAGACACACGACAATAGATAAAAAGAATATATGGAATTTGAAATGTTAGCAAAAACCTTCCGGGGATTGGAAGAAGTACTGGCCACTGAATTAGTAAATATCGGGGCCAACAATGTACAAATCCAACGGAGAGCGGTTAGTTTTACAGGTGATAAAGCCCTGATGTACAAAGCAAATCTGTGCTGCCGGACGGCATCACGTATCCTTAAACCGATACTATCATTTGATGCGACTAATCCCGATGAAGTGTACGAAGCGGTAAAGAATATCAACTGGAGTGATTATATGTCGGTAGACAGTACATTTGTCATCGACTCCACCGTATTCTCTGAGGTTTTTCGTCATTCCAAGTTCGTTGCCTACCGTGTAAAGGATGCTATTGCCGATTGGTTTACCGAACGTTACGAACGTCGCCCTTCTGTACGGTTGGATGGTGCTCAACTCATGATTAACATTCACATTGCCGAACACCATTGCACCTTGTCCATCGACAGTTCCGGTGAATCGCTCCACAAACGCGGATACCGTGTTGCACAGACCGAAGCACCTCTCAACGAGGCATTGGCTGCAGGCATGTTGCTGTTGGCTGGTTGGAAAGGCCAGTCCAATTTTGTGGATCCCATGTGCGGATCAGGAACACTGCTTATTGAGGCCGCGTTGATTGCACTGAACATACCCCCCGGCATTTACCGTTCTTCATTTGCTTTCGAAAAGTGGAATGACTTCGATGAAGAACTTTTCGACACCCTGTACAATGACGATGCCTATGAGCGTCCGTTCGATTTTAAAATCTATGGATCGGACAACTCGCCCCATGCCATTAAAATAGCCGAACAGAACGTGAAGAGTACCGGTTTGAGTAAGTACATCGAGTTACAGGTCATGCCGGTCCAGAAACTCGAAGCACCTGCCGAAAACTGTATGATTGTAACCAATCCTCCGTATGGCGAACGAATCACTTCCGACGACATCTACGGATTATACGCTGCGTTGGGTACCACCATCAAGCATAAGTTTGCAGGAAGTTCCGCATGGGTGATTAGTTCCCACGAAGAATGCCTCGACAAAATAGGATTCAAACCTACTGAACGCATCCGTTTACTGAATGGTGCACTCGATTGTTGGTATTGCAAGTACGATATCTTTGCCGGAAAACGCAATGATTACGTGGCAAAACGCAAATCTGAATAGGAAATATACGGTGTTATGGCCTCTTTTACAGAAATATTGAAAGGGCTATGACCAGCCAATCGCTTTATAGCATGCAATTTGGATATTGAAGAATGTAAATTGTGAATTTTAAACAGGGTTACTGTTTGGCAATTACAAAAATTATCTTACTTTTGCACTGCAATTGCCCAGATGGCGGAATTGGTAGACGCGCTGGTCTCAAACACCAGTGGATTCACTTCCATGCCG
>Ga0302285_10002502_pt1 | contig 10242 bp, 7 predicted proteins | sample III_Fen_E2_2_FD_200455 | JGI IMG/M metagenome (GOLD analysis project Ga0302285, IMG submission 200455) | Peat permafrost microbial communities from Stordalen Mire near Abisko, Sweden - III_Fen_E2_2 | ecosystem: Environmental > Terrestrial > Soil > Wetlands > Permafrost | place: Sweden: Abisko...
TCATTAGAACCTCCTTACTGTTGTTATTGTTGTTGTGGTTGGTCTTCTGGGAAGTAATTCATCATCAAGAAGTTATTGGACAATGCATTACTATTATTACTATTATTGTTTGATCCATAGGCATTGTTAGTCCCTTATCTCCTACTTGGTATGTTTGCTGAATTGGGTCGTTAATCTAGCAGATCTGATCCTGGTTTCAACGGATGCGAGTACTTCAATGCTGCTACTGGCTATTAATTACTTTCTTTTTGTTCTCCTTGCTATCCTGGTTATTTGACTTTATGCATGTGTCTAGCGATTTTGGCATCGGATAGATCGGCTTTTACGAATGAGAAGCTATTCATGGCTTCTTTGCTATTCGGAAGCATAGTGAGTTATCCTTGGTTATTTGGATAGAGCATAAGATGATCTTATTTGATTTTACTTGAGTTAAAGCTTTTTGATATCGCCTTTTGATATGCTGAATCACTGTGATGATAAGGATTCCCTTTACTTAGCATCTTCTGAAGAGTTGATGAATTGCTTGCTACATTATTATTAGCTTACGATGACTGCTGCTATGGTTACTAGATTTGCTGTGGTTAGAGTTATTACTGCTACTTTTCTTGTGCTTGTTAGGTTGAGTTGAATTATTATTATTGTTATGCTTAAGGCAGCTTCTAGAGATACATGATTTGTTCACTTGGGAATGCAGATGGTTATGGCAACAACGCAGCATTAGTTTGCTTCTTTTTGCTGTTACTCTCTTCTAATACAGATTTATATGTACTCAACACTCGACCACTTGCATTGTTGTTATTGTTGCTACTTACTGGATCGCTAGAATACTGCTGTTGTTACTGTTACTTGATTGTCTTTGGTAGCATTGCAATATTACTATTGTTTGCATTCATTTTAGCAAATGAAGCTATGAAATCTAGTGGCTATTAAGGATAAGGTAACAGCAATGATTAGCCATTGTAATTAGTGTTATTGTTGTTTGTAACACCTCCATTTTATGCATTTGAAACAATCCCGGCTGTGTTAGTGTTATTCACAACTTATCCTGTGAGATTACTGACGGTGAATGCTTATTGCGTTCCAGCAGATCCACCAGCATTGACATAGTTATTAACCGTTAAATTAATGATATTTCCATTAATATTACTCACTTTGTTTGTAGTGTTGTTTGAGTTAGTATTGTTATTGCTACTGCTGTTAGATGTACCTCGAATTGCTGACGATTTATCATTGCTAGAAGGTCTATTATTATTGTTGTTGTTACTGTTGATAACTACGACAGCACCTTTCCCTGTAGTAGATCCTTATGATGCAGCTGCTGCTGATACGGCTGCTTGCTTGTTAAAGGGCTGTTATGAATCCATGATTCTAGGTGGTGTGAGGTTCTTATTTTAAGGTATTATCACATTTGCTGGAATAGCTTGTCTTGAAGGTTCTTATTTATCATTAGAACTTCGCAAACTCGATGCTCTCACTGGTATCACAGCATTTCCAGAGTCAGCTTGCTGCTAGGAAGTAGAATGGTTAATTAATTAGGGCTATTTATCTTACAATTGATCTTATTATGTTTGTTTTTCACTAGCAGAAACAGCATTAGGAGTTACTTAAGTATCTTGCATAACAACAATCTATCCAGTGTTCTTCTTGAATGTCTTATTCGACCCTTTTAAGATCGAATCTACATACTCCTATTTATTATTAGTAGATTTCCCTTCCACCATTTGTTATCCTTATTCCTGTTAGTCTAATTACTTAAGAGAACTACTACCAGCACCAGCAGCACCAGTAGTAGTTGTACTACTATTTGATGTAGTCCCCGTGGATTGCTATTAGTGTGTTCGCTTGAATGGCGCAGGAGATGGTTTACGATGCTAAACTGAAACACCCTTTTTAGCTGAAGCATTATTCTAATTTAACACTTAAACTAGTTTCTTCTTGTTATCCGTTGCTTCGTCTATCCAAGATAATCTACTATTGCTATCTCTTCCAGGAGATACTTGGATTGCTTGCTATTTACCTCCTTATGGCATAGGCATTCCAGTGATTAATTATTATCTTGTCATGTTTATGTAGTATTCTGGAATCGGTCCAGGTTTGGAATTGATATAAGTGTTCCTAAGAAGGATTTCCTCTGGATGGTTTTCAATAGGATGAGTAGCATCAGAAGGTTACGAGATTCTCTTCCAATCAGCGGATATTGCTCCTTAGTTAGTCTCTTGCAAATAGAACTCTAGATGCTTCAGCTAATCGAAGAATGTAGCACGGATTTCTAAATCTGACCTACGAGAGTTCAAATAATCCAAGGTTTTCAGTAGCGTCCACTGGTATTTTCTCATGAAAAACGCAGTCAGCACGCAGCATGCTCGACTTTAACCACGGACACTATGCACCAAACAAGACTCACCTTTGCTGCTAGCTTCTTCGATGAATTGCACGATCATTTCCACACCTTGCATGTCTTCGAAGAGGATCTAACAAAGTGTTCAGTTGCAGACAATATAATCCCAATCTTGATTTCTTACTTGTTTGTCTGATTCCTGCCAGTAGAATGTGAGATATTGTATCCCAAGATTCTCCAGAAGGTTATCGAGTTACTTCCCTGCAGCGTTGATCACGTGAGTCACTTTGTTCGTTATGATGAACTCCAAATCCTAAGAGATTAAGAGAGAAAAATAAAAGAGTTAAAGATAAGCATAAACTAGCACTCAAGAGGGTAAAGATTGGATGCAATCACTTAAGGCTTAACGTACATGCTAGCAATCCTCTAATCAATGAGCGAGGAGCATAATTCATTATCGAATCAATGACACATTATTGATAATATTAGTTGTTATCTTTCTCTCTTTCTATTATTACCCTAACGGATGCTTCATCACCTATGAAGAGACCATCTTTAATTTTGATAGCCCCAATGAACTCTTCTTCGTACATTCCTCAATCGAAGTGAAACTCTACTAGCCACAAGATAATCACCACACTAGATAGCTAAAAAATGACAGTTGGAAATGATGTTATTTACAGGAGATTAGTTATAGTGTGTATCTCTCTCCAAATTAGTTAGTTCTTTCTAATAATATATTATTATTTCTCAAGGGCATTCTATTATCATCAATCAAACAATAGATGAATAGTTGTTATTCCCCCAACCATTAAGTCCTTCTTTCTCACTTTGACTCACATTTAATCTGTTGGCTAGTTTCAATCCTTCTTTCTTCATTCTCCCTCCCCCCCCACAATCTAAATAGTAAACTCATTTATGGTGATTAATTTGTGTTGTTTCATTTGGTTGTTATTTTGGCGCAAAATATCGTTGTTCTTCAGTTCTGGTTCTTTTATTTTGGCATTTACTGACATCCAATACAAAGGGGATTAAACACATAATACTCATCTAATTTATCCTTATTAATTATATATGCACACACACACAACATAACAACTACTCATTTGATAGCAAGTTCCCTTAGCATTCTCTCTAGCTCATCTTCTTCTCGCTGATGATCTCCAAATAAATAATTATCTTCTTCTTCTCGTTGTTATTATTATCTTTTAAGTATCTCATGCTACCTGCTGATTTCTTGTTCTTCTTGTAATTATTACAATATCAACTACTCTTTTAAATACTCTCCTTCATCATTCTAATCTGTTCTTGCTTCTTCTCCTGAGATTGTGTCTCTTTCTACTTTAGCACTAAATCCTTCTCCATTGAAATAATTATCTTGATAAGTCTATTAATCATGATCTATTAGCTCATCAGGCTATCCCTCCTCTGCTTCATTCTCTTCCTCCTCCACTACTTTATCCTCTTCCTCCTCTGCTTCATCCTCTTGCTCATCTTCTTCATCATCACTTTGAAACATTATCTAAGCATTTCTATTATTGCTATTGTCCTCACTTGATTTTGCAAATAATCTCATAAACCCTCCAACATCATCATCTTCTCTTTCATGATCTTCCCCAGAATTATGTGATCTATTTTAAACATCGAGGACTTAATCAATCCATTCAGCCTTCTCTTCCTCTGTGAGTTCTTCGAAATCTTTTTGCTTGTTTTTGCAGATGATTATTAATAATTGTTAAAATCTCAATTAGTGATATTCACAATAAAATAGTTTGCTACAAAAATGAAAGAACAGGCTACTAAAAAATAAGTAAAGTTAAAGATATTAAATGAAATAAGAGTAACTTGTTTTTCACTTGATAATCTGATATCCTTATCTTCTCTCATCGCGTTTGGATGCATTTTCATCTTTAATTTCTTCTGACTGTGTTGCTTACTCAAAATCTAAATGGGAAATCAGTCTAGCCTATTTAAGGGAATTCTACGGTGTCATGGCTACAACCCCTTCAATTAGAGGTAGAGAACCATCTTCTAAACCAGAAGATGATACAAAATTTTCAGTTGACTATGTTAATTACTTGGATAGTGTTAAAGCACATGGGCTTAGGCTGCTTGATATTTTTTTTGTATCTTGCTTATTATCAGTAGTAGAGTGATTTGTGGTATTGCTAATCAGTAAACTATTTTTCATGATTTAGTTGACTTCGTCTTCAATAAAGGAAGTTGTTGGTGCTTTAATTAATACAGAAGTATCAATGTAATAAAGAAATCTCCTTTTAGGTGATTGAAAACAAACTAAATCATCTCCTTCGATGTACTCTAGTGTCAGATTGTTGGATGACGAAACTTTGAGCCACGGATGAGCTTGGATTTCTTTTAAAGTCGCTCTTTTATCTATGTTTTTTTCAAGCATTTGTTGAATCAATAACTTGAGCTACTATGTGATCTTTGGTTCTTCTGGAAATTAGAAGTTGCCTTTCTCTATTAGTAATTTTAGTTTGGCTGGATCTGCATTATGAAATGGTAGCTTTTTGTAGACTAAAGCAAACAATGTCACGCCTAAGGCCCATACATCAGCCTACTTAAGTCTGTTCATTTTATCTATCCTATTGAGGTTTTTAGGCTCTGAAATGAAGAACTCTGGTGGCTAGAATTGCCTTGTGCCTTACCTGCCTTCAAGATCTTCAAATCTTTCTTCTTAGTTCAAAAGGTCTACTTAAGGGAATTACGATTATGATGCTGTAGGAGAAAAGAGATAAGAAAGGCGACTTGATTATTTCAAGGAAATACTTCGATTGAAGGAAGGCAACCAAACGGATTCATTATTATTATTATTAACAGCCTATGGCTGCAGAGAACATTGTCTATTTAATAAAATATGGTTGCTTTTGGTCAGTGGTTTGAAAAGAAGTGATTCTTTCTGGTATTTTTAATAATTAATTTATTCTTATTGAGAATAGAAACGTTCCTCTCCTGCAAAGAATGAGGTAGCTTTTGTTGATGAAATTTGATTCGGATAGTGCGTATTAGACTGCATACAAAAGGATTGCTATTATTGGCTGCTATTGTCATTACCCAATTTGTAATTATTTTCAGGCTGGGCGGAAATAATAGTGTCTTAGAAATTTTTAAAAAGCAAAGAAGGTTACTAATATTTATCTTATTCAATTAATGAAGATTAGGAGATTTACTCTTACAAAGGAATAATACTCCCGCTGTCTGACCCCTCTTGGCATTTCTTAGCATGCTTGAATGCTGCTAAATGAGACTGTTTGCTTGGGAATGGAAAGCGAAACATATTAGAATTTGCTAAAGGATTATCTGATTGTAAGATAGTAGAAACTCCAAAATCACATAATTTAACTACTCCACCTCTGCCGAGTAATATATTCTACGGCTTTATGTCTCGATGCAACACATTATTTGCATGAAGGTACGCCAGAGCTAAGACGCATTGTCGGAAGACTGACTTCAAAATGTGTTCATTGAATGGTTTGAAATGTCCAAACAAGACAGAGTTTGAGTGAAAGCTCGAAGAAGATATGTCCCAAGTCATTATCTAGCCCAGTTCAGCAAGTTCAATAACTAAGTAGATCTTGTCGTGATTACTGCTGGCAATAACTTCGAAAAGGCCCAAACAATTAGGATGCCCATTCAGAACCTGCATTATATTTATCTCGCTTTAGAGACTGTCGATTCCACTCCTCAAGATCTATTTCCCTGTGAGCGTGTTGATAACAGGTTGAGTCGACTTCAGTAGAAACGATCGGTGCACTATTTTGATGGCATATTGTTTCTGGGTGATCGAATGCACAGCTAGTTTGACTTTTGCATAGGCTCCTTTTCCGAGATTCCGAATCAATCGATATTCATTCACAGTCTTGTTGCCTCTTAGATCTCGTCCTAGTCTGAGTTCGTAGGTAGTCTTGAGTTTATTATCTGGGCTGATAATACCGTTTGAATTGAGAATGATGCTTCTGCATTGAATCTTAGAGTTAGGTTTGGTATCTGGCATTTCTTCTAAAACACCTTCACTAACTTTGCTGGATTTTTCCAAGCACAGGGCTGATATAGGCCCATACAACTGATTCTCTTTTTATTTATTTTCTGTGAAAGAGTAGCTCTCTTCTGAGCCATTATCTCCTCCCAATATTTTCTGCTGAGTTTTCTATTGCATCTTGTAGTTCAAATTGGTAATTCTAGTGATCTCAGAGATGGTTTGTTTTTGTTTATTGATTTATTCTCTCCGACGTAAGTAATAGACTGAAATGATGAATTAGCTACACTGTTTAAAATGTATGTTGAACACCAGTCGTGTAATAATTTGTGATTAGATGAAGATGTATCCAGGCTGTTTATTATGTTGGCCACACATTTAAATGAATAGGCTTTCTGTAATCTCCCATTCTATAATTTGCTTCAATTAATTACTCAATAGAAGAATTGATTGTAATCTGTGTTTATGTTTGATTCTTAAGGGAAATCAGAAAGGGTGAGAGTAAAAATAAAATTAAGTGAAGAAGTTTAATTAGCAGCAGCAAACCTGAAAATTAACGATGTATGAGTAAATGAGTCAACTCCTATTAAAAACATCAGCGAGACAAGTAGCCAAATTAAAGTAGTTGTATTGTTATAATATGTCTCTGAACCATAAGAAACGATTAAGATTATTGATAACACAGTAAGTAGATTTAAGAACACAATGAATTTTTACAAATGAAATGAATCCTTGCTTTGTATTTGTGTGTATTCTGGTTTACGGATTTAAAAATAAAGCAAATTATTTCCTTTGCCTCAATGGCGGGCTAATCTGATAGTTGATTAAAGTGACTGATAGCATTTTGAATTAGTTATGTGTTGCAACAAAATATGAAAATAGCAAGAATAAATAGTATTTTATGATTCAATTGTGTAAAGATATTTCAATTAATCTAAAAGCCTGTTATTTAATAAGGCCAATCATAGAGTGAGCCCTCTATATGTCATAATGCTTTGGCTTGGGGAGAAGAGGAAGAGTTTGAAGGTTATAAGTCCTTGATGGTGTATTTTCTTCTTAGTGTTGAAGCCGTTTGTGGTCTTGCATTATTCAAAATTAGTGGTTTTCCTCCAGTATTTTATACTTCCTTCCCTGTTGAGGAATGTTGTTGCTATGGTTATCTGCCATTGTTATTGCTTTCAACGCTGCTGTAGAAATTGGCTGAGGTTGCTGACTTTACTTTGGATATTGCTGTTGTTGGGCGTTATTTAGCTAGTTAATTACTGTTATTGTTAAGATTAGTGCTGTGGATTGGTTGTTATTTCGATTGCTTTTGATACTCTTATTCAGCTAAAATCAAAAAACAAGCTGGATGAATAAGAAAATACGTTTTTAACAAAAATAATAAACAACTTAATTGCTAACATAATAATATGTTACTATCTTCACTGAATTCTCTCTGGACATTATCGATTCTGTAAAAAGCATTCTTATCTGAATTCCTTTCATTCAGATGTTTTGTCTCTGATTTAGCTGCTGCTGCATTAGCTTGTGTGCCTAATTCAATCACGACAAAAAAGATAAGTTTTGATAATAAATAATATTTTTGTACCTTTGGTTTGTCTGCCTTTAGGATCATCTTTCTCTACAATGGCATTACTATTCATATTTCCTATATTTTTTTGAATGAACGAATTCACAGCCAATTTGTTCTAGATCAGTGCAGATGGCATTTGAAAGTATTACTGTAATGATTAGACTTTGGCATTCCATCTTTGCTAGGATAATTGGTTTTAGCCTAGGAACTAATTCTGTTATGGCGAGACTGCCGCAGAGACGTAGCGGTTATTAAATTAATTAAACACTTATCGCTGCTTATTTTCCAGGAATGGATGAGCTGACTAAGGCCGATTCAGTTGAATTGCATTCTCCTAAGCTCCTCCTTAAGGTTGTTTAATCTTTTGAGTAGGCAAATCCTATTGCTATTAATTTGCTTAGTGCTTAATTTACTTATTCGTAGCTGCAACTCCTCCACTAGCTGTTTCTTTGATTTTCTGTGCTTCTTACTTAAATTCTTTGATCATTTACTCAAGCTAAGAAGCGTCTTTTATCTTTTGGCCAATATCAAGATTTGAATCTTTGTTAAAAAGCTGCTTATTGCTGTTAGTAGTGTTTGGTAGTTGAGCTGAAAATGGTCGAATTTTAAAGTTATTATTGTAGCTGGCTGAAGATGGAGTTGGATTGATCTGCTTGGCGTTGCTGAAATAATTAGATTAAATATCTTAGTTTACAGTGCTATTATTTTTCGAGGCAGGTTTGATTTATTCTTACTAGATGACTGGTGTTGCAGGGGATATTTGCTGCATCTTTGGTTGAATCTGCTGAGAAGGATATTATTTGTGGTGCTATTGTAGTTAATCAGGCTGCTTATTAGAGATTGTATCTTTGTCGCTTGAGAAAGATGCTTGTGTTTTATACTTAGAATTCGTTGCTTTTTTGTCGGTTACCTCGTCAACTTGAGTCTTTAAGTTTTACTGAACTCGATTAGAGTTAGCATCATTGCCATCTCCTCCTAATTTGACACCAACATTGTTTTTATTATAATTAGCACTATTGTTTTCTTTACTTTTGTAGTCTTGCTCTTAGTTTTTCTCGATTTCTTTCTCTTTCTCTTTAAGTTCCTTTTGCTTTTTGTAAATATCATCATTCATGTAATCTATCCTTTATCCATCAGCGCCTAGAGTCGTTGGTTTCTTGAGTTTAACTTAAACTGAATTGTAATCATTTGAAACAATCTCTCCTTTGCTATTATTATTGTTGTTGATTTGTGTTGGCTGTTTTCCAGTGGTTGTCCTCTTTGATTGTGACACTTTTGTTAATGGATTATCTGCAATAACTACGTTTTCTGACTGTTCCTCTTTGTCTTCATCGATTCTATTCAATAGACTTAAATAGCTCCCCTTGTCGAATACTTCTATCTTGTCTGAGAAATTAGTTGCTTGCCGAGTGCTGCTTGTAGCTGTTGCTGCAAACTGCAGAGACAAAGACTTTGGAGAAGATTTCTCTTAATTCAGCCATTCCAACTGCATTAGTTCGCTTGCACTTGGCCTCGTTGTAGGTGATTTATCTAGTAGCCGATTCACAAGATTAGCTAATCTCTGTGAATACATACTTGGAAGGGGCTTCTATTGCTTGTGGACAATGTTAAATCCCAAGGCGATGAGATTATCTCCACTAAATGGCGGCTCCAAGACTACAAACAAAGCAAAGACAACATTTGGAATTGCTAATGTAAAAATATGATTACCTGCAATATGATAAAGAACAATGCCAATAGCCCAGATGTCAACTTTGAAATCATAGGGCTATTATTTGACTAGCTCCGGCGCTAAATACAACGGAGTCCCCACTCTAGTTCCTTACTATGCGTCTGCATTTGAGACTAGCTTTGAAGCACCCAAATCACCAAGCTTTCAAAACAATAAATGAACTCAGTTGAAGGAATATTTGATGTTGTGAATCATTCATTTCATTTAGACCTACCTTGATTTTTCTGGTTTTGGTGAGAAAGATGTTCAATGTTTTAATATCTCTGTGTATGATGTTATTACGATGGAGGTATTCGACTGCCTTAATCAAATCAGCACATATTTCGACAATCTCGCCCTCAGTGAACTATCTCTTCTCCTCCCGAAGAGTGCGCAACAACTGTTTTAATTTCAATCCCAAAGTAATATTCCAGCCATATTAATACGCAGCAAATAACACAATCAATCTCTAAATTAATAGGAAATCGATTAGTTAACTATTAACACTCAATAGTTACATTTTGCAACATTAATATTTTGTTAAACCAAATAAGAAATGCTGTGAATTTACTTGCTGAAGATCTCCTCCATCGGCGTATTCCATGATGATATACAGACAG
>Ga0302285_10002504_pt1 | contig 10236 bp, 6 predicted proteins | sample III_Fen_E2_2_FD_200455 | JGI IMG/M metagenome (GOLD analysis project Ga0302285, IMG submission 200455) | Peat permafrost microbial communities from Stordalen Mire near Abisko, Sweden - III_Fen_E2_2 | ecosystem: Environmental > Terrestrial > Soil > Wetlands > Permafrost | place: Sweden: Abisko...
GCTTTCTCGAATTGCTTGCTTTGCTCAGAGAGTTGCTTGTTAAGTTCTTCTTACTAAATCAGAATTTACTTCCATTCTTCATTAGATGGTGATCTCATTCTGTTTGATTAATCTTTCTTTTTTTTTTATTAATAGTAATTGTTTAATTTTTGTTGGAAATCTACTTAATGGTTTTTTTTCTTTTTGAACATCTCATAAAATTCCCCTTGAAAATCTACAAATTCTATCTTTAACCAGCTGGTACACTCCTTAAATGTTCCTGTCAAATTAAGATATATCAAGTATTTCTTAATATGACAAATAATTTTTTATCTCCCTCCAAAAATACAATGATGATGTTTGCTCTCTCTACACATACACTCTGCAGCAAGTTACAAATTTTTAAATGAATATGTGAATTTATTTTATTTGAACCTTTTGTTAAGATTCATTCTTTGAGGCAAAATCCTGATATTTTTTTAATTTCTAAAGTTTTGATTCAGACATCCATTTAACTAATTGTACCTTGATTGCAACGAATTTATTTATTAAATAATTAAGATTTTCTGTATTAAAAATCTAGAAGATTTTTATGAGACATCCCTTCTCAAAAAATTTGTTATTTTTGCTTGAAATCTATTTGAAAAAGCAAAACCATCCTTTAAGAATCTAATTTAGCTGAAAATCCACAAATTAATTTTAGTTGGTCAGCAAAACGCCAATACTCAAGTAAGTCTTTTTTAATTTCTCAAGTTGTGGGGATGTTTAAAAGACAGTGGAGGATTACCTATTTCAAATATGTAATTGAGAATTTAAAAAATCATAAAAAAGGAAAGAATTAAAAATAATATCTAACAAGAATACCATTTGAGATCAAATGATTCATAAAATTCAAATGAAAACTCCAAAATTCTAAGAGTCTATTGTTGAAAGGATTTCAATAAACACATAGAATCTATAATGGCTGATGAAGAAACTACAAGAAACACCTAATTAATTAATAGATTCGATTCATTTAAATAAAAATGGGAATCAGATTGGTGATGATGGTGCAAAGTATTTAAGAGAAGGAATTGCAAAGTGTGTTACTCTCACTTCACTAAATCTAAATCTCGAGGAAAATATTATTCGTGGCAATGGTGCAAAGTATTTAGGAGAAGGAATTGCAAGGTGTGTTACTCTCACTTCTCTAAATTTAGATCTCAGCTGTAATAAAATTGGTGTGAATGGTGCAAAGTATTTAGGAAAGGGAATTTCAAAGTGTGTTACTCTCACTTATTTAAATCTAAATCTCAGCGGTAATAGAATTGGTGATAATGGTGCGAAGTATTTAGGAGAAGGAATTGTAAAGTGTGTTACTCTCACTTCTTTAAATTTAAATCTCAGCATTAATAGTATTGGTGATAATGGTGCAAAGTGTTTAGGAGAAGGAATTGCATAGCTTGTTACTCTCACTTATTTAAATTTAAATCTTAGCTATTATAGTATTGGTGAGAATGGTGCAAAGTATTTAGGAGAAGGAATTGCAAGGTGCGTTAATCTCACTTCTTTAAATCTAGATCTCCGCTGTAATAGTATTGGTGAGAATGGTGCAAAGTATTTAGGAGAAAGAATTGCAATGTGTGTTACTCTCACTTCTTTAAATCTAAATCTCAGTCTAAATAGTATTGGTAATGGTGCAAAGTATTTAGGAGAAGAAATTACAAAGTGCGTTACTCTCTTTTCTTTAAATCTAGATCTCAGAAGTAATTGCATTGGTGAGAATGGTGCAAAGTATTTAGGAGAAGGAATCGCAAAGTGTGTTACTCTCACTTCTCTAAATCTAAATCTCTGCGGTAATAGTATTGGTGAGAATGGTGCAAAGTATTTAGTAGAAGAAATTGCAAAGTGTGTTACTCTCACTTCTTTAAATCTAAATCTTGAGGATAATAGTATTGGTTAGAATGGCGCAAAGTATTTAGGAGAAGGAATTGCAAAGTGTATTATTCTCACTTCTTTAAGTCTAATTCTCAGCTATAATAATTTTGGTGAGAATGGTGCAAAGTATTTAGGAGAAAGAATTGCAAGGTGTGTTACTCTCACTTTTTTAAATCTAGTTCTTAGCTAGTATTGTATTGGTGTGAATGGTAATAGAATATTAAAATAATTAGTTATCAAAGCAAAAAGATTGATTTCATATTGCGTTGTGTTGAATTGACAATATTATTGAGAAAATTAAACAAGGATTTTCAAAGTATTTTTAACTCACTTCTCTAAAACTAAATTAATAATAATAATAGAGAAAGCTATTTTGAAGATAAGTTCATTGCAAAGAATGAAAATTATTTATTTTTTACAATACTATTAGTTTCAATGTGATATCCTGCCAATAATATTTTTGATCTTCAACTTTTTGTCATTTTGACAAGTAAAGCGCTTTAATCATTAGTCTTCAAGGACAAGTATCAAAGGACTTCTGAAACACTGACACACAAGATGATGCAGTGTTGTTCTTCATAAAAAAAAGAAAAATCAGAATTTTTACAACAAAATAAGAGAATGGGCATTTCAAATACTCATACAAATAAATAAAGATTCATCAAAATCAAAATGAGGATCTAAAGGCAATTTTATTAAAAAATGTGAAATCAACATCAGTACAAATAAACACAACATAAAGGCATAGAGAATGAGTTTTAAGAAACATAATGATGATGGGTATTTATTATTGCAAGGAACTTCTACTATCATTTGGGTAATTCAGTAAGCTCAAGGTATTTAGGTATCTTCTCCATCTTGTCCAACAGGATCATCTTGGAGATTTCTAAGAGTCAGTGATTGAGAACTTGACTGAGAAAAGTTAGTATTTGTTGGTCTGTCAAAGCAAAGAATTTTTTCAAAGTTCCAAGCACACGATTTGTTGATGTTGCAGATAATCCGATTCATCTCTTGGCATTGCTTAGGAGCAGCAAATACGCCAGCAATTGTCAGCAATAAGCAGATTAGCAAGATAATTCTCATGTTTTTATGTTTTCTGATTGTTTTTAAGGAATATTATTATTACAAAAAAATATCTAATCCCTGTCTATTTAATAGCCTTTTTATTGTCTATCAGTTAAGAAATTAATAATTAAATTAATCTATTGAAGTAGCTAATGCGTTAGAAGTTAAAAAATTGTAAGCAGCTTTATTGCTACAAAAATGTTGTTTATTTCCTCTGAATTAGAAACAAGAGATAAGAAAGATTTATTAATGCTAAACTATTAACAGAAACACCATAACAAATGTTTCAAAACATTCCATCTCAAGATTCGAGTAATTAGATGAAAGAATATCTTTTTGCACAAAGATTAATATTTGATAGACTAATTACGTCTGTAAAGGGTTTGATTTACTTCCCCATTTGAAAATTCAAATTTATAAAAGTACTACAATATTTGAGTGTAACAATAAGAAAGAGTACAATAAATAAGCAACCAAGAAGCAAAAAGATAAATATCATATTGTTTAGATTTTAACTGATTGTTTGATTCAAGTGGATTTTCTTGTGAATTAATTCATCATTCGTTGTTGCTTGAATCTTGTTTAAATATTACTTGATTTTGATGAAAAGAGACTCTAAAAATAAAACATTCATGATGCTTAGATGTGTCTGCTCGACTTAAAGACAAACATTAGACATTAATTGTTTCGTGGTGGAAGCAATTTTTCAAATGATTTTCAGATTACTTAGGAGTTGACTTACCTCTTTGTCTTTCTCCCAAGATTAATCATTATTTATCAAAGTATATTAGAGGTATTAATACGCACTAAATATCATATAAAAGCTGATATTTTGAATTGCACTCTTGATTCTCATCACATTTCTACTCAAGGAAATGTGATTTTTACACACATAAATGAAAGTATGTGCTTGGATTAGAATGTACTATGCTACTGCAGATATCTACTCTCAGCAAAATATAATGAATCAGTTCTTGAAAGGATATTCAAAACCAAACAAACACATTAACTATCATGGTTTAAATTCTTCAAAATAAAAGCAGAAACGTCAGTTTCAAGCACAAAATATGGGACATTTCAATAAAGAAATTGAAAGAAAGATATTATCACTAACCCATTCTTTTCTTTGATTCCTTGGTTGTTCTTTGCATCAAGATATATCCTTAGAGATTTCTCTTCGTTCATGGTTAAAGTATGTCTAGACAATTGATTTAAAATCTTTGACTCTTTCAGTTGGCAAGATTAATCTAATCCTTAAGAAAACTCTACATTAAATCAATCTGTTCAACCGCTAATAAATGTTTTATTTCTTCCCCTTTTGATGATATTTAGCATTTCTCAGCAGATCATAAGTTGATTGGCAAGAGTAGTTAGTTACTGCAGAGCTTATGATTTTTTGTACATTCACGAGCATAGAACAATCATATTAAAGTAGCTTTACTAATATGTTTTTTCCTTTATTTTACTACTTTCTAAAAACCTTTACTGAATATCAAGAATGTGATTAAATAACAAATTTAGATAGGTAAAAAGTATGTGCGAGCAATCCCTTTGAAAAATATTCTCACTTTGGGTGGGGGGGACACAAAATCAATTCTCTTTAATGCATGCTATTGAGATTTTTTTCAGCTGTAGCGGTAAGACTGTTTTGTACTTTATCATCCTTTGTCCTACATCATTTTGCATGAATCCTTCCTCTGAATCCTTAAAATCGTAGAGGTTGCTTTCCAACTTTACAATTTCTCAATCCATGTATATTCCTCTGAAAATATTGTATTAAGTACATTTTATTGAATATCAATCTTATCATGGAGATGGAAATTTTTCCATTTTGATCTGGTTTATTTTCTACCTCGGGAGTTATTAGGGGATAATTGATTTTTGTTCTCTATTAAGTTCAAATTTCCATACTCTTTTGCATTCCATTTCCCTTTCTGATTCCTTTATGATCTCTTATGAGTCTATGGATTTTGCATTAGGATCTTGGAGTATTCATTATTTCCCCTTCTCTTCTAGATTAAATGTATTGACTTTTGTTGTCTTTTATAAGTTCATTGCGAAGAATGAAAATTATTTATTTTTTACAATACTATTATTTCAAATGTGTTATCCTGCCAATAATATTTTTGATCATCAAGTTTTTGTCATTTTGTCAAGTAAAACACTTTAATCATTGGTCTTCAAAGACAAGTATCAAAGGACTTTTGAAATACTGACACACAAGATAATGCAGTGTTGTTCTTCATAATAAAAAGGAAAATCAGAATTTTTACATCAAGAATAAGAGAATGGGCATTCCAAATACTCATACAAATAAACAAAGATTTATCAAAATCAAAATGAGGATCTAAAGGCAATTTTATTTAAAAAAATGTGAAATCAACATCAGTCCAAATAAACACAACATAAAGGCATAGAGAATGAGTTTTAAGAAACATAATGATGATGGGTATTTATTATTGCAAGAAACTTCTACTATCATTTGGGTAATTCAGTAAGCTCAAGGCATTTCGGTTTCTTCTCCATCTTGTCCATAAGGATCATCTTGGAGATTTCTAAGAGTCAGTGATTGGGTAGTTGACTGAGAAAAGTTAGTATTTGTTGGTCTGTCAAAGCAAAGAGTTTTTTCAAAGTTCCAAGCACACGATTTGTTGATGTTGCAGATAATCCGATTCATCTCTTGGCATTGCTTGGGAGCAGCAAATACGCCAGCAATTGTCAGCAATAAGCAGATTAGCAAGATAATTCTCATGTTTTTTTGTTTTCTGATTGTTTTTAAGGAATATTATTATTACAAAAAAATATCTAATCTCTGTCTATTTAATAGCCTTTTTATAGTCTGTCAGTTAAGAAATTAATAATTAAATCAATCTATTGAAGTATCTAATGCACTAGAAGTTAAAAAATTGTAAGCAGCTTTATTGCTACAAAAAGTTGTTTATTTCCTCTGAATTAGTAACAAGAGATAAGAGGGATTTATTAATGTTAAACTATCAACAGAAACACCATAACAAATGTGACAAAACATTCCATCTCAAGATTCAGGTAATTAGATGAAAGAATATCTTTTTGCACAAAGATTAATATTTGATAGACTAATCACATCTGTAAAGGCTTTGACTTACTTCCCCATTTGTAAATTCAAATTTATAAAAGTACTACAATGTTTGAGTATAAGAATAAGAAGAAAGAGCACAATAAATAAGCAACCAAGAAGCAAAAAGATAAATATCATATTGTTTAGATTTTAACTGATTGTTTGATTCAAGTGGATTTTCTTATGAATTAATTCATCATTCGTTGTTGCTTGAATCTTGTTTAAATATTACTTGATTTTGATGAAAAAGACTCTAAAAATAAAATATTCATGATGATTAGGTGTGTCTGTTCGACTTAAAGACAAACATTAGACATTAATTGTTTCGAGGTGGAAGCAATTCTTCAAACGATTTTCAGATTACTTAGGAGTTGACTTACCTCTTTGTCTTTCTTCCAAGATTAATCATTATTTATCAAAGTATATTAGAGGTATTAATACGCACTAAGTATCATATAGAAGCTGATATTTTGAATTGCACTCTTGATTCTCATCACATTTCTACTCAAGAAAATGTGATTTTTACACACATAAATGAAAGTATGTGCTTGAATTAGAATGTACTATGCTACTGTAGATATCTACTCTCAGCAAAATATAATGAATTAGTTCTTGAAAGGACATTCAAAACCAAACAAACACATTAACTATCATGGTTTAAATTCTTCAAAATAAAAGCAGAAATGTCAGTTTCAAGCACAAAATATGGGACATTTCAATAAAGAAATTGAAAGAAAGATATTAACACTAACCCATTCTTTTCTTTGATTCCTTGGTTGTTCTTTGCATCAAGATATTCCCTTAGAGATTTCTCTTCGTTTATGTTTAAAGGCTGTCTAGACAATTGATTTAAAATCCTTGACTCTTTCAGTTGATAAGATTAATCTAATCCCTAAGGAAACTCTACATTAGATATATCTGTTCAACGGCTAATAAATATTCAATTTCTTTCCCTTTTGGTGATAGAAATCAGCAGATCATAAGTTGATTGGCAAGAGTAGTTAGTTACTGCAGAGCTTATGATTTTTTGTACATTCACGAGCATAGAATAATCAAATTAAAGTAGCTTTAATAATATCTTTTTTTCTTTATTTACTACTTTCATCAAACCTTTACTGAATATCATGATTAGTTAACAAATTTAGATAGGTAAAAAGTATGTGCGAACACATAATCCCTGAGGAGAATATTCTCACTTGGGGTGGGGGGAGGAGGGGGGACACAAAATCAATTCTCTTTCATGCATGCTATTGAGATTCTTTTCAGCTGTAGCGGTAAAACTGTTTTGTACTTTATCATCCTTTGTCCTACATCATTTTGCATGAATCCTTTCTCTGAATCCTTAAAATCGTAGAGGTCGCTTTCCAACTTTACAATTTCTCAGTCGATCTATATTCTTCTGAAAATATTGTATTAAGTACATTTCATTGAAAATCAATCTTATAACAGGGAGGGAAATTTTTCCATTTTGATTTGGTTTATTTTCTACATCGGGATTTGTTAGGGGGAAAATTGATTTTTTTTTTCATTTTCAAAAAGTTAAAATTTTCATACTCTTTTACATTCCATTTTCCTTTCTTATTCCTTTATGATCTCTTATTTATGAGTCTATGGATTTTGCATTAGGATCTTGGAGTATTCATTATTTCCCCTTCTCTTCTAGATTAAATGTATTGACTTTGTTGTCTTTTATAAAGGTACCAAATTATTGGAAGTTTAAAATCCATTTTATTTGCACCAAATAATAAAATAAATTTATCAACAATAATAACCCCTCCCCCCTCCCCCCCAAACAAATTATTTAGGAGCGTCTCTGATTTCTTGAGTTTCTTTGATCTTAATGGAGATCCTTTGATTACCTTATTCGAGAAACCAATGACGAAAGAATAAACAAAGCAACTATTCCTAGCAGTAAAATAAGGAAACAATATAATCTTGAAATTTAACATCGAAGTATTATGTGAATAGTTAGCAGACAGTTTATAGAATTTATTGGAAGTCATGAAATTCTTTAGTATTGTAAAATAACATTACAGTAAATTGGATCTCAATAAAACCATGGTTTTGAGCTCAAAGCGCTGGTTGAGTAACTTCCTTCTGAAGAGTTAGTCACAGCTTTATTAAATTACATTGGAAATAATTATCGAAACAAAACTTATGATATTCAAAGCTGGGGTGCAAAGTTTTTTAAAAAGTTATTGGCTTCAACAGAATTCATTTTTTCTAATTTCATATCTTTTTTCTCACAAAACTAGGAAATAATTTGATTATTTCACATTCCAAATTATTCACATACAAAATTATCTCTTTAAAGATATCATTAATCCCTACTCCCAAATGAGTAATATTGTTTTTAATTTATTTCTATATAATTTAAATGAAATACAACATTTTATAAAATATTTCATTTCCTCTCTACATCTTTATATTTTGAAAGATATCTGTTCTCAAATTCTAGGATCAATATTTTCAGCATTTTTTTCCGCTTATTCCTCCAATAAGGCTTCTGAGAGTTCTTGCTCAACCATAATTTTTTCAATACTAATCAAATAGATTTCATCACAGAGTAGATTTTTTTCCTCAGCATCTTTTTATTTATCTTGAATATCAAGGGGTAATATGGAGATTTTCTATTCAGAAATCTTTGTTTCTTTCTGAATCATAGATTTCTGCTTTTTGTATAGTTCTGTAATTTTTTCTTTTATTTGAATCATGTTCATCTCATTAAAATTCGTTACAGGATTATTGGTTCTTTTTATTAATTATGTAACATAATCGATCAATTATTTAGTTTTTTCTAGGTTTTTAATAAGTTGATTTATCTTAGAACTATTCTAAGTTAGGTTGTTGCCCAATTTCTCCAAGCTACTTTGTTATTATTCATTTTTTTCTTTTTTGTCTACAAGTTATGTGAGAAACTTGTTTAAACTAGCACTAAAGTCTCCAGAAGACTATTGATCATATTGGCATTCTTCAAACAAAGTTGCCCCTACAAAAGTCATGATTAAACAAATACCAAGGAATGCTGTTTTCAATGGAGTCATTTTAAGTTTATTTGATTTGATATTTTTGAACTACTTTATTAATTATTTCAGAAAAAGTTGCTAAGTTTTAACATTTTAAATTACAACACACTTTACCCATGTAAGCTCAATCCACTCAGATAGATTACGATTAACAGTTGTAAGAGTTGGCTTTGGAATAGAAAAATAATAAAAAAATAGAACTACACAAATAGTAATAGAATTATTAGAATTATGTTAATAGTACTAGAATTATTAGAACTATGCTAATAGAGTTAGAATTATGTGTGTTTGCCTATCACAGAGAGAGATTTTATTTTCAAATCTAATAGTAATAAAATTATTAGAACTACGCGTGTTTGTTTATTGTCTTTTAGCATGTTTCGGAATAGCAAAACAATAATGTCATATTATTAGTCAACATGTGAATGGGTTATTTCATGCGATTGTATGGTTTCTTAATGATCAGCAGGGAGTCATTACTGAGTAAAGAATAACTATAAACACTGAAAGATAATAATCAATTTATAGGAAATTATAAAAAGCAGATTTAATTCATCAGATACATGAACCGCTACAGCGTTCTAGAGAAAAATTCATCAAAATAATAAAAAAAAATCTTTAATTTGTTTCAAGGATTCATCTCTATCCTTAATAGACACCTTTCATTTTGTGTTGGGAGGACAAAAATGTATGCCTCTAGTAGCATTCTATTTGCGAAAATGATAGTATGCTATTTAAAGCTTTGATCTCTTGTTAAATACTCCTTTATTCTTAGCTCTTTTTCCATTAAATTTTTTAACAGTGCTGGCCTCGATAATCTGGTCGAATCTAATTTAGCAACATTTCAAACTGTGGGTAATTAGCAACCATTACAGTTTCTCCCTGAAATTAGTGAATGAATTTTAATAGCTTTGAATTGTCAATGTGTGTTTCTCCCTCATGTAAATAATTGCCTCGAATAATCAGCTTACTTTGCATCCAACTGCTTCTTGTTAGTCCTTACCTGGACTCCTTAAGTACCCATAGCCATTATGAGTAGCTTTGGTATAAATCCAAGAATGAAATCAGGAGGGAAATAGCCAAAATTGTCAAAATAACAGAGGGAGAGTAATGTATTCCTAATAATTAACTAACTAATAAATGCCTTAAATA